>ENA-ORXC01000031-ORXC01000031.1-marine-metagenome-genome-assembly--contig:-NODE-31-length-270509-cov-7.509477_pt1 | contig 270509 bp, 266 predicted proteins | sample MGYA00237865_ERZ511478 | MGnify/ENA metagenome assembly ERZ511478
ATTGCATTTGTATAATCCTGCCGCCCGCAATTCTTCCTCTGTGACCATCTTAGCGGCCAGCAGCGCGTTCACCTGGTACTGCGTGATGTGCTGGCACATTGGATGGCATTCGGTGACCCATCCAGCGAGGCGGTCCAGCATCTCCACTTCCTTCGCCTTAGCGGACTTGCGCTCGGCATCAATGGCGTCGAGGTACTTGCGCCAGCGCCTGGAATTGAACCAATTATCGGAAAAGCAGACCATTGACCGGGTGAAACCCGCACTTTCGGTCGCGTAGGCTTGCACTGCCTGCAGCAAGCTATCCGCATCGACGCCGTCCGCCAACGCTGCACTGATCCTGTCGAGACACCCTGACGTTCCACGCAACCGGTCGGGTGGATATGCGGCGAGAATTCTTTCAGCTTCTTCCTCCCCCACCGCCAAGCTCTCGCGCGTAGGAGGTTTATGGATGGTTTTAGGATGGTTTGGGGGCCGTGGTGGCCCCGGTACCCCGGCCACTGTGGCCCCCGTTCCGGGGCCCGTCTGGACGGGGTCCACTGTGACACCCGTCTCCATCTCCGGCTCGGCAGTCAGTTCCAGCGTCTCGATCTTGGCGAGTTCAATCCGGTAAATGACAGTGAAACCGTTCTTGCACCCGCGCGCGCCGGTCTCAACTAGGATGCCTTCTTTCAGGAATTCGCGGATCGTCCGTTTGACCGTGGTCTCTCCCAGCTCCGTATGTCGCTGAATCGTGCCCTTGGAACACCAGATGCCCGATCCGTCATCAGATGCTTTATCCGCTAGAAACATGATGATTTGCTTGCGCGTAGCACTCCCGAACTTCCGTTCCGCGCACGCGTTTGCGACCCGCCAACTCATTTCAGACCACCAAAAAGTTGGAAGTCGACGAGATAACCCATTGACGAATAAGGGACGTCAAAATTGGATTTTTTTACCGTAAGCACCTGAGTTTCGGGCAATTCAACATGTCCTCCCCAGTCCGCCATTTATAACATGTCGAACGTCAGATGAATTTGACCTTTTCGTCATAAACTGACCCAATCCCCGTTTAACCTGTTCCGTTGAGCTGACTTCCCTTTCCGGAAAATCAGGGCTGATTTGCAGGTCAGACGCCGTAGGCGCCTGTTCCTGCTGATCTGCCACGTGGCGAACGCGGAGGGGGGCGAGACAGGACAAATCGACAAGGTTGGTGCGGCCCGCAGCGCAGCGAGGACACGCGCGTCACGCGATGGCTGGTCGGCCGCTACGAAGTCGTCCCCGAGCAACATTTGTTGAAGATGGCCGGGTCGGTTGGAAGCATTGCGGTCGCTCGCGATGTCAAAAAATATCAAGTTTTCAATACCATCCCGCGATCCCAAAACCGCTAATCACCGTCGATCCAGTGAGATGTGGCAGAGCGTCCACGGTGCGTCTTGTCGCGTGTTCCGCGAACGTCTTCGCCGCCATGACACTGCACAACAGCGGCGACCATAGCCGTCAGCACTATGCTTCTGAACTGCACGCAACGTGGCGCGGAAATTGAGCTTTTGGACGCGCTCGAATGGTTTCACCGCGATGGCAATGCGCCGGCCACATCGCAATTCTGCTAAATAGCCAGGGATAGTCGCAATAACACTCTGAAGTGAGCTTCTTGATCCAAGGTACGCCTCTCAACGAATTGGTGACAAGTGACAAGTTAATCGTGGGGCAATATCCCGCCAATGCGGCGTCTGTTGTAAGTTATTGTAAAAATTGGCTTTTTTATGCAGGTTGGGGTGGCTAGCAGCAAATGGGTCGATTTGTGTCAAAGGCCTCAATTTTTCACAAATGGACCATTTCGCTACAAATTGGGTGGTATGCGAAATAACGCATATTTCGTAGCCAATGACAGTGAAGACAGCTTGCCTAAACTTTGTTATTAAAATCAATATTTTATGTGTCAGCGGCTGTGCTGCGTCGCAGGTTACTTGCTCTTTTGCGATCTAAGCAGGTCATTAAGTGTCACCTGAGTTTTGGATCAAATCGTCATCAAAAGCCAAATGCTAGGAATTTTATATGCCCAAAATTAATCTTAACGGTGCGCAAATTTATTACACCGATACGGGTGGTCAGGCTGAAACTATCGTCTTTTCACATGGATTATTGTTCAGTGGCGCGATGTTTGAGGCGCAGGTTTCTCATTTTAAGAATCGTTTCCGCTGCATCACTTTTGATCATCGGGGTCAGGGAAAGAGCGGTGTCACTGCCGACGGCTACGATATGGAGACGCTCACAGCCGACGCCGCGGCGCTGATTGAGCACGTGCAAGCGGGTCCTTGCCATTTTGTTGGCCTGAGTATGGGGGGCTTCGTTGGCATGCGATTGGCCGCCCAACGACCAGACCTGATAAAAACGCTGACTTTGCTCGATACATCTGCAGGCCCAGAGCCTCAGGAAAACCGACCTAAATATCGCTCTTTGAATTTTGTCGCGCGTTGGATTGGTCTTTGGGCCGTGATCGGTCGGGTAATGCCGATTATGTTTGGGCACACGTTCCTAAATGATGCCAGCCGCGCCGAAGAGAAAAAGAGATGGGCGCGCGTGATCACGCGCAATCATCGGATCGGGATTACCCGCGCTGTGATGGGGGTGATAAACCGAAGAGGCTGCGCCGATATTCTAAACCAAATCGAATTACCTGTAGGCATAGGTGTCGGCGATGAAGACGTCGCGACGGTTCCACTGAAGTCGGAGCGCCTTCAGGAAGGAATTAAGGGGGCTGAACTTGTTATGCTGAATGGAGCCGGGCATTCCTCCTCAATTGAAACACCCTCTAAGGTGAACGATCTCATCGAGCAGACCATTCAGCGTTCGGATTAGCGGGTTAACGCAGGCGGGAGAACAACGCTAAGCGCAACCCAAACTTGATTCTCTCATGCTTACGAAGATCGGTTGCTGTTGGCCGGTGCATAAGTTTCGCCCTCAAGTGTCGCTAGATTTACTTTCATTGGCGCGAGGCTGGCGGATAGTAAATTTTTTATTCAATATCATGTAGTTACATAAAAGCACTAGTTGTGGCGCATGTTATAATATGTTCAAAATTACGCTTGCGTGCAGCGCATTTTTTGGCTCAATTTGCGGGAGGTGAAGGAATATGGCGTTGAGACTAAACACTTGTAAATTCAAAGGTCAGCGCTTCATAAGCATCCTTGATGACCGAAATCACTTGCACGTCCACGGATTTGAAGACGTGCGAAAATCATTTAAATTATGCCCCGATCACATGCGTTTAGCCGAAATTTATGGTGTAACGCCCCGTCTTCTCAGCAAGATCATGGATATGGCGGGGATCGATTACCTGAGAGCTCTATTCGACCGGCATGACCAAGGAGAACGAATATCCGACATAGCCGCCAGTATCCGAATGCACCCATCAAACCTATCGAAACTACTTCGTAAAGCTGGTTACAAATGCCGGCGTGAGAAACGAAGACAAACTCTCACGCAATGCCAGGTTTCTAAAGCCCTGCTTGAACGAACAGCCATCAACGCGGTCGCTCGCAAACTGCAAGTTCACTGGGAGACAGCGAAAAAGGTACTGGTGGAAAATGGATTTCTAATGAAAACGGACGCAGAACAAGGGGCACCGTACTCGATTTCCGCTGCACACTTTGATACTTCGTAGCGGTGATTTCGGCCCATAAGAGACATTCGACTTAGGAAATCCTTGCTGCGGCGCGACCCGTCAGAGGAGAGGTTCGCTGCTACTGCAAAAACCAAAAATCCGCGAACTCACTAATCGCGGGATAAAGCGGACTTGTGCGGGCGCAGCTATTGCTGATGCAGCACTTGTCTGCGGTTGCAGCACCTCGCTTCCCGCCCTTTGTCGTGTGTCGCCATACCCGTCATTCGCGAAGTCATACTGGCGCAAAACGAGCCCGCACTTCCACAATAGCTTGGCCTGAGCATTTGCGCACTGTCTCTGATGAAACAAAACCGGGTACGCAGAAGATCACCTGGCGAACATTCATTGCCAAGAACCAAGGGCTGATCTCTGATGGTATTTTCGAAACAATCATCCCAAAGCTCTCAGACGCGTCGATCGAATTACCTGAAGAAAAAATGCAAGTGATTGCAAAACTTAGGTACGAATATGCTCTAAACTTTATTCAGCGAGTTGGGTCCAGCGTCTCTAGAGTCGGTCTTGGTTAGTCTCAGCAAAGAAGCCAGTGTCAGGCAAATCGTTCGCCCCGACCTCGTGCTCGACTATGAGATTGTTGGTCACCACAATTGGTTGCCCAAGTGACAGATGAACCCGACATTCCATATCTAGACCACGCCCTCGGCGTTTGATGAACGAACGCAGAAACGAAAGGCCATCAACAAAATCACGTGGCAACGCATACACATCGCCATCGGCTGTCATTAGGGACAACGGCTGAGCGTAGGGCGGAGTGATTTGAAGGTTCTGTAGCATTATCTGACACGATGTTTTCTTTATGTGTCAGTACTTCGGCATCAATCAGGCGAATTGAGGTGGATCACGCTCAACCAGAAGTCGTCCAGTGTGTATTGTTGCAGAGAATCAAAAACGGGCTAGCGATTTCTCGCTAACCCGTTGAATTCTTTGGCGGACTGGGGAGGAATCTGGGAATTTCCGCAAATTCAGATGCTTACCGTGAAATTGTCCAACTTTGACAGGCATTATTCGTCAATGGGTTATAATGATGACTTCCAACTTCTCGGCGATCAGAAATGAGTTGGCATGTCGCTGACCCATGGTCGGGGTGTCGGTTTGGAAGCGCTCCTAGCAAGCGGGTTGAGACGCGGAGTCTTTCTGTCGTTCTTTTCTGACGTTGAGCCCGCGGTCCCAAGCTAGTTTCCGTATGTAGTGCACTCGCTTCGTTTTGTGAGAGAAGGCTGTCGATCACACGGTCCGATCTTTTTGAAGAACCAAGTGCAAGCCGCACGTGAGGTAAGTTGGTCAGAGCAATGCGTCAGCTGTTCTCGTGACACAAACTGCGGCAGTGAATCTCAACTCTTTGCCATGTTTTTGCCACATGAGACTGATTTGAGGTCGTGAAACGCTAGTGTCAGCAGTGGATTTGATCATGAACACGCTTCTTGGTGCCTTTTCCAAGGTCAAGAAACTTCTTGCTTCCCCATCGGCATCGGCTTCTCCTTCGCTGTCGGCATTGCCCGAGGTGCAGACCTTCAAGGTAAAATCGACGCCAGCGTCAGGAATCATGTTTGTAGCGAAACCGCGCGGGGCAACCGACGATATCGTTCGCACGGCAAAAACACGTGAAGAAGCCCAGACACTTGCAAAGACGTCTGCGCTGATTGTTACAAACAAGAGCAAATTTCTGCCACGATCAGGCGTAGCGGTCAGGTCACGAAAACACGTAATTTTCGATTTCAAACCAAATGATGTCGTCATCCAGATGTCATTGACATCGGAAAGCGACAGTTTGGACATCAGGCTGACGGTGGATGACGGTCAACTGAAGTACAATGTAAATGCTGGTGGATCCATCAAAGACATGAAACCAAACCGGCGCGCAGAGCATGTCGAAACTCTACGGCTTGCACTTAACAGCTTGTCGCTGTTGGAGATCGACAAGCAGGCATTTACAGATCGGGTTCCCATTCTCCAGAAATACACGGATCGGCTGTGCGAGGTTGCGCGGCAGAAAATTGATGAACGTCAACGCCCCTTTGAAGAAGAAGTCGCAAATACAGCTGAGTTCCAGAAAATTCTCGACCAAGTCCCGACGGGATCGTTTGTCATACGCCGGAGCCGGGGCTATGGCCACTACAGGACGGGGATGGTGGGCATTTATGATGGGCTGGACAAGCTGAAACAGGGCGAGCGGATCTATGCCCTGACGCAGGACCATGCCGACCTGCTCGCCAACGCTTTGGGTGAAAGTAGTGCCCATGCCCGCCTTGCCGCCATGCGCCTTCTGAAAAGCGTTCCCGTTGGCCATCCGGCCGCACTCCCCCCCGAGGTTGCAAGTGAATTCAAAGAGTTCAAGACGTCGGGTGATCTGTTCGCTCGCCTTGAAATGCTGGATGAGATTGCTGACGAGGACACGATCGGCGAGGTGTTTCTTGTCAATCCGAAAATGATTTACACTTACAGCAGCTACAGATTGACGTACGGATACATGTATGGGCGGTCATGGGAGGATCGTCTGCAGACAAACCCATTGGCTTTGTCGCGAAATCGGTCGTCGCTGCCCAAACGCCCGCCGGCGGACCTGATTACACTGGATGGCCTGCTTTGCGTGTCTGACAAGGCAAAATCAGTTCTTGAAGGTCTAAATCTGGGAAGCTCCAGATTCCACCACATTCAGGAGACTGATGATTATTGGGCAATGGAAATCACTGAAACCAAATCTGGTCCCGTTCCCGATGAGAGCCTTTATGAGCTGAACAAGAGCGGCCAAAGAAGCCCGCTTAGAGCTGATGGAAGCAGCTTTTATAGCACCAACGAGAGCCTGAAAGATTTTGCCAAGAGGGCACGGTTTGGACAGGATGATCTGACAGGCCCTGACGTCTGGCTATGCGATGACTTTGCTCTGGGGTACCGAGATGCGCCAGGGATTGTTTTTTCGGCAAATGCCGTGAAAGCAGTGAAAAAAGGGAAGTGCAAATGGTACAAACGGCTACATGCTGTGCGCGTGGTCGATCAATGATCACGTCCGTTTGACGTCAATGGGCATCTGCTCTTGCGACGCAATTTCCAAACAGAAACGAGTTCACATAAATGACTGTAAATGCGACGAGTATCAGCGCAGGGCAGGCGTTAGCCATGCTCAAGGCCGGTTGGGAAGCACAAACGCGTGGCGAACTGACTGCGTCATGGATGCTGCATGGCAAACCAGGTATCGGCAAAACCCAGGTCGCAGAAGCGCTGGCTGCGTTTGTTGGTGGCAAGCTCTATGACGTCCGGTTGACGACCATCGACCCGTCAGACCTTCGTGGGTTGCCTTACTATGATCACGACGAAAAGCTCACCAAATGGTACCGTCCAGAAGATTTACCCCGCGGCACAAGCCCGGCAATTCTGTTCTTGGATGAATTGTCCGCAGCACCAGAACATATTCAGCCGACGGTCTATGGGCTCTTGCAAGAGCGGCGCGTGGGCCAGCATATCATCCCGGACAACGTCATGATCGTCGCCGCCGGTAACCGTGTCGAAGACGGTGCAGTGGCTTATGAAATGGGCACTGCGATCGCCGACCGGCTAATTCATTTGAATGTCGAACCTGATCTGGATGACTGGATTGATAACTATGCGGTCAAGAAAGGTCTACACCCGGCAGTGCCTGCGTTCCTGAAAGTCCGACCGGACTATTTCGAGACCAATGAGAAATCCATGGAGCAAGATCACCTGATCGCGGCCACACCGCGGTCGTGGGATCGTGTGTCGTCGATTATGTTGTCCATTTCTGACCCGGCATTGCGGCGTATCGCGGTGACCGGGACCGTTGGGGCCCATGTTTGTATGGAATTCTTTGTGGTCGCGGATGATGTGGAGGCGACAGTCGCTGTTACAGAGATGATTTCGAAGCCGCGCCAAGAGCGACTGAACATGTACCCCACCACCATGCACGGCCTTCAGGCGATGGTTTTTGGGCTTGTCGGGTTGGCGAACGAAACCAACATGGAAACTGTTTTCGAGATACTTGTCGATATGATGGATTTGGTGCGTTTGCGCCCGAAAGACGATGGCTTTGCCCGCTTGCCACTTGCCGAATTGACGACCTACGGATTTGAAAGCGTGCTGAGCAAACTTCTTGACTCGGGGCTTGGTGCAGAGATTCTCGAGAACCCGATATACAAGGCCTACAGCGCGAAACGGCAGGAACTGGGCCTGGAAATCGGGTGATTAGGTTGCCCCGATATTCTGTTACGTTCACCAAGCGATCTGAAAGAGGGCGCGCGTGAGCCCAAACGCACATTCAGAGCGCGCAACTTTGGCGCTGCGGGTGCTGGCGGAGAAAGACCCGTGCTTTGCGTCGCTGTCCTTGTTTTGTCACCACCGCGACCGAGATGAAGCCTTTGCCCCGGCCTGGACTGACGGAAAAACCATATTTTATGGCAAAGCCTTCGAGGATTGGAGAGAACCTCAGAAGATTGCCGTCTGCGCCCATGAAATCATGCATGTGGCCTTTGGCCATATTCAGCGCGGCAAACGGTTGCGGCAGCGCTTTGGGCGTCGTTATCGTCGGAGACTATTCAACATAACAACCGATGCGATCATCAATGAAACTCTAAGGCAATCGGGCTACCGTGTTCCAAAGGACGGTGTGTTTCTTTGCGAATTGCTGCAGATTGTTTTTGGCGAGAAAGTCAGTGCAGCAGATGCTCTGAGCAAATGGACGGCCGAAAGCCTTTATGTGCTGATCGATTCATCTTCAGATGAGCTTTTAGCCTCCGCCTTCAGCCCCTGCGCATGCGCCAACGACTGCGCGGCGGGTGCGGAGCCGCTTCCTGCGGAAATGTGCGATGATGACGCGCCGGTCTGTGCGACCTGTGGGCAGCCACAGTCAAAAAACGCTGTGGCAGCGGTGTATGCCTATGCCACGTCGAAAGGGTATCAGGATGATATGGACCAAAATGCTGCCGCCAGCCCGTTGTCACCTGAAGAAGAGCAGGCAGAGGCAGAGTGGCAAGAGCGGACACGGCGTGCCCTCGCCGCAGGACAAACGGCCGGTCGTGGTGTGGGTGCACTGGGTCACACGCTCGCCGATCTTCCAAAGTCCACGACACCATGGGAAACTATCCTGCGCGCCACAGTGCGGAAGGCTGTTTCGCGCCGAAAGATGATCAGTTTTAGCAAGCCGACACGCCGCTGGTTAGCCATGGACGCAGATGCGCAGATGCGCAATCTATTGCAGCCAGCCTTTGAACCCGGCCTTCATACCGCAAAGAACGTTCCGCGCGTTGCCGTGGGCATTGATGTGTCAGGATCAATCGGTGATATATTGCTTGAAAAATTCGCCGCCGAGATTGTCGCGATTGGTAAGCGGACAGGCGCGGAGATCCACGTCCTTGTCTTTGACACGCGTGTCATCTCGCACACGAAAATGAAGCATGGCAACTGGCAGGATCAGATCACAAAAGTCGATTTTGCACGCGGTGGTGGCACGGATTTCCATGATGTTGTGGCGCAGGCCAAAGACCTGGACCCGTCCATTATTGTCATTCTGACAGACCTTCATGGATCAATGGGAGAAGCGCCCGGCAGAGCGCCTGTCTTGTGGGCGTGCCCAAACTCGGAACCACCAGAACCCAAGTTTGGAAGAGTTTTGCACCTGTCGTCTTGAATGGTGTCGTTCCAAAGGCTCGCGCGCAGCGTCAGCGACCTGAAAGGTCGCCCGATCCATCTTCGCTGCGGTGCGGCTTTCCCAAAGCAGACGTTGGCGACTTCCCCGCCAAACGAAGTTTCATTTAGTGTAGTGACGCTGATTGATTATACATAGCATGTGAAACAGCAACGGGTAAAATTGTGGATCAGAATTTAGCAGCAATCAGCGCACTCCGAGAATATGTGAAGATCGAAAATCCCCGATACGCTTTCATGGTTGAGACCGCGGGGAAGACCCACCTCGTCAAGCGCGAGTTCCGGGATGACCTTTCAAGTGGCCAGGCACGCTACGTCACGTAAAATGGTGTATCGGACCGAAGGTCGTTCCGGCGCGCGCTTCTCGCAGGCACTTCTGAAGGAAAGCTAATAGATGCGGCCGGGAAACTCGGCGATACCATTAGCAAGATCGCGAAAGCCGGGAATATTGGAAGTCTCGTCCAAGACGCCGTTGAAGACCTGATGATTGACAATCTGCCCAATCTCCTGATTTTCGATGACGTCGAACGAAGCGAAATGTCGCCCGGAGAACTACTGGGCTTGATCAACGAATTTGTTGAGCATCAGTCCAAGAAAGTTGTACTCTGTGCCTTCATCGAGCGCGATGATGCAGATGACAGAATGAAAAAGCGGGACGATTTTCTATTACGGAAAGAAAAGGTTGTTGGTCGAACCGTCAAGATTGTAGCCGATGCGCGCCACGCGCTTCCAGAATTCATTTCGTCGATGCCCGACGGCCAGAAACAACCTGATGTTTGCACCAATTAACGTCTGCTTAGACCACTTTGCAAGGTAGTCTCGTGACCGCAGAAAAAGACTTCTCCCGCCCTTGGGCCCTTTCGCTGTTGCCACAATGCGCTCAAAGCGTTCATTCAGGCCACTAATGCCAACGGTAGCATTGCCTCGCATACCGTAAGGCAATTTCTGGAGACTTAAAGGTGTGTGTTTGCATTGGGGTTGTTGATCTCAACCGACAGCTGCGCGCTTTTAAGGCGCGCTAGGGCATCACACCGTCTTAAGTAACAAAAAGGCGAGTCCGACAAGAATGGAATCTGACCCTCAGAAATACGCCTAGGATGGAATGAGATCAGCAGCATAATGAGTAAACAAGTGGGTGAACACAATACTTCCTTTGCCCTCCTCGAAGCTCGCCATAGGTAACAAAGCAAAGCCTTGCGGCAAAAACTTCATGTGCTGCGTCCATACACTCGACATTCATTTTTCAGCTTTCGTTTAATTTCCCGTGCGCTGGCGCACAGCCGGCACCTTCCCTCCCTATTATCTAGGCCAAGCGCACCGCGAAGACTTTGCAGCGCGCTCAACTCAATGAACCAACAAGGGACAAATATTATGTGTGTAAGTGTAGCATTTACTGCAGGCTGTACATTCGGTGACGTAGAAGAGGCGACAAAAGCCGCTGCTGCGAACCCGGTTCAGGTGACTGAAGGATGCGTTAGCGTTCTGTTCACAGCTGGCTGTTCTTTTGGCGATGTCGCAGAAGCACAAGCCGCAGCACAAAAACATATGGATGCGCTTGGCGCGTCTAAGCTTGGCTGTGTTTCGACAGCGTGGACAGCTGTCTGCACTGTTTAAAACCAATGAGGCAGTAGCGTTTGCTGCTGCCTCTTTACCGCTAAGCCAAAGCCTAAGGACAGTCCGTGGAACCCATCGCACGCAATATTATCCAGACCCTCGAAAGCCAAAACTTGATATCGCGCACGGATATTGTGAACGGCTCAACAGTTTTTCTGATGGGGCGGCAGCGGAATCGGTTCTTTGTTTTTAAGCAACTTCATGGGCGGTCATTTTTTATCAAACAGGCGCATGAAGGCGAGGCGGGCACATTTGAATCCGTTACGACCGAAGCGAAAATTTACCAAGCGGTATCAACGAAACCCGCATTCGCGCACCTTTGCGCTGTGATGCCGCGTCTGCTGCATTTTGATCCAACGACCGCGTCGATGACGCTTGAACTTATCACAGACGCCGAAGACCTAGGAACGAAATCACGTCGCATCGGGCAGATTACACCGGCACAAGCCGAGCAGATGGGCGTTATCGCAGCCCGCTATCATGATATTCCGGGCCCTGAAATTGCCGATCTTGGCATCGCATTCGAAGAAAAACCGCATTGGATATTCCGCCTAAACGAAGAACCCAGCCCATTGTCGTCGCTAAAAGGTCGAAGCCAAGCGAGCGCCGAAATCATCGATATGATCATGGGGCAGCCTGACCTTGGTAAGTGCCTTGAGCGGTCCAAAAAGAATTGGAATTCGCAACGCCTGATCCATGCGGATTTCAAATGGGAAAACTTTCTTTGCGTATCTCCGAATGAAAACAACGAGAATGAAACGCTTAAAATTCTAGACTGGGAACGTGCCGATATTGGCGACCCGGCGTGGGATGTGGGGTGTGGGCTGGCTGCATTTGTTATTCATCGGGCGATGAAAGCACCTGTAATAGATGCGAAAACATTCGATATGCGTCAGTCCTTTGCTGAAATGCGCGCATTTTGGGATGGGTACATCAGTAAGGGCACTAAGACCGTTCAAGATTTGGAAACCTTTTGCGCCAAATCCATTGATATGATGGTCGCAAGGCTGTTGGTTGCCGCATATGAACATTGCTATGGCGTGGATAGCGCGCCGCCACTTGCAATTACATTGGTGCAGTTGGCAAAGATGCTTTCTGGGTCGCAGGCCTATGATATTTTTGGAAAGATACTATTACAAACGGATCGGCGCGCGGCATGAAGAACCTGTTGCAAACATTCGTGGCCAGCGTTCGCCTACAAGATGGTGGGCAGATCATTTTTCAGGGTCGTCCGGCGCAAGAGTCCGCGACGCCTGATGCCAATCCGACGCTGCGGTTAACAGAAATGGTCTACAAATACCTATACACGCATCCAGATGGTCAGATCGCCGATGCTTTTCGGGCGACGCCTTTGGATGAGGGCCTTATTGCTAAGATTTCAGAAGCTAACGCAACCAAACGGACGGTTCAGGATGGTTGGATCGTGCGCACCCCGCAAGCCGATGGTGCGGTTATCGCGGAACGGTATGGGGCGGTGCGCAAGTTTGTAGCAGGACAATATTTGGCCGACCCAGATGCAACCCCAATCCGCCAAGGATCGCCTGTAACCGTAACCCATCTTGCAGGTTCCAAAACGCTGCAGCCGGGATTTTTCCACATTTTCGGGCAAGAGCAGTTGGATATTGCCGAATTGGCCAAGGTCGTTCGGCTATATTTCAACCTCGCATCCCCGCTGTCCGCAGCCCCGGTTGCAAAGCTGTTGTCTGAAACGCTGAATGAATACGGCATTCCCTTTACCTATAAAACGGCGGTGCGCGTTTGCGATTATTCACGTTCTGACACCGCGGTACTTTATCTGCCGAAACGCGTATTCGAAGTCAGCGCCATGGTGATTTCGCGAAAATTGAGCGCGTTGAAGCCATTGTTGGATCAATCCCCGCCCACGTTTACCAAACCAATTGCGCATGGCATCGGCCTTGCAGAGGACCCATCAGATGCGGTCAGTTTTGGCGCATCGCGCAGCGGTTTGGTGGCGCAGGCGATGCTGCGAGCCCAAAATGGTGATGCCATTTGTCCGACCCAGTTTTGGGACGCATTTACCGACATCTGCGCGCTAGAAAATTTGGATATAAATCGACTGTATCTAAATCCGGGTTCGACAGACACTTATGACTTGCCCAATTTCCAATCCGAGATGGTAAAATGAACGACGAACAGACATTAGGCGCCGCATTTGGCATTGGGAAGGCGCTTGTTCGGGATGCGATTTGGGATCAAGATCGGTGTAACTGGCTTGGGCCTGTGAATGATACGTTTCTTGGGTCGATGCTGTCGGGGTATGGGTCGCTTGGTCCCAGTATTTACGACGGCACCGCGGGAATTGCATTGTTCTTGGCGCAGCTTGGCAAGATAACGGGCGACCCCATTGTGACCCGCACTGCATTGGGTGCGATTAACCACGCAACGTCGCGGTATTCCGATTGCCCGGACACGGTTTCATTGTCGTTTTATACCGGCCAAGTCGGGGTGGGTTATGCTGCCATCACGATTGGTCAGCTTATGGATCAACCAGCGCTGGTCGATACAGGCAAACAAATCATTTTCGATGTGCTTAGTGTCGACTTAGATGGTAAATGCGTGCTGGACGTAATGTTAGGCGTGTCGGCATCCATCCCAGCGATCATTTCTTTGGATGACATCCTTGGACAGGATGTGATCAAGGCCCCATTGTTAGCTTGGGGCGACAAAATCCTGAACCTTGCGACCGAAGACGGCGCTGGCCTTTCGTGGAACACAACATCCGAGATGCAAGTGAACGCAAGCGGCGCTGATTGGATGGAACCATCATCTACGACCAAGCCCAACCTGTTGGGGTACGGTCATGGTGCCTGCGGTATCGGGCTTGCGTTGCTGGAACTTGGCGTTGCGTTCGATGTTCCGGCGATGGTTAGCGCCGGGAAACGCGCCTTTGCCTATGAAAGCCATTGGTTTGATGATGTGCAGCAAAGCTGGCCAGACTTACGGTATCACGGCGATACGACGGCAACTGGCCGGACCGAGGTCGCGTGGTGCCACGGATCAACCGGTATTGGCCTTGCGCGGTTACGGGCCTTTGAATTGACAGGGGACCCTGTTTTTCACGCCGAGGCAAAGACAGCATCGCGGCTTACGCAGCAGACGCTGATGACACGGCTAAAACCGCAGACAAACATGTGTTTGTGTCATGGGGTTTGCGGTGATTTGGAATTGGTTATCAGTGACCAGCGTGCCCCGTCAGACGAAAGGCGTCGGATCATCGGCGCTATACAGGATTTCATTGCTACAACCTTTGTCGAGGCGCAGCGCCCCTTCCCCTATGGCGGCAGTGAGAGACATCAACCTCCGGGATTTATGCTTGGCTTAGCGGGAACAGGGTATGCCCTGCTACGAACCTTGGACGCTGGCAAACCTCCCTCTTTATTGTGCATCGGCACAACAAACTAATCCCCTCCGCTTCACCTTGATGTGCGCTAAAGGCGACATGTAATTAAGTCACAAAGGTAGTCTACAACTTAGAAAGGGGCGCTCCATGATACTGGAGCGCCCCTTTTTGACTTAGGTTTGATAAGGTTTAGAACTTCACCTCGTAAACGATACCACCACCATATGCCTCACTGTTGGCTTCTCCCAAACCGTCGTAGAACAGATCTGCCGAAAGCGTCGCGCCAGATGAAAGCATGAACACAGTACCGACATCGAAACCCAAACGAGTATTCTCATTTGTGGCGGAACCACTCTGCGTCTTTGAGAATGCCGCGTTCACACCCGAAGTTAGCAGAACGTCCATATTGTCCAATACAATTGGGTATTCAAAGTCCAGACCAAGGGTCGCTTGCGTCATCGTAACGTCCTGCGCAGGTACTGTGTTGTCCGCGCTATCGACATAGGCATGCTGTTCATCAAGAAGATAAAGCACATCAACAGAAGGGATCATCACAAGACCACTGTCGAACGCGACGCTACCTTCGACACCCATAGTGGTTAAGGTACGCGTGCTTTCGAAATCATCTGTAGGAAGTCCAGTCAGTGTGATTTCGTTTTGCGAGTTACCGCGCAACATGCTCACTGAAAAGATCAACGGCTGGTCAGGAAGTTTCCCAACAACGTACGGCCCCACGAGATAGCCACGGCTTTCAATGGACGCATTGGTCAGCGTAGCTTCACTACGATCAACCTGTGCCATCGCCCCAATGATCACCGTGTCCGTTTTCACAACATGTGAACCAAGGCTCAGGTGGGCATAGGATTGCGTGTCGCCATTTTCGTCGCTCCAAAGCCCCATGACATTCGCCCACACCCGGGTATCTAGTCCGGTCGCAAAATCCAGATGCGCACGTGTTGACGTCCCGCTTGCGTTGAAACGCCCCCTACTACCGCCCATAAAGGCGGACAGTTTTGGCTGCGCACGTGACAGCAACCGGCCGCGCTGGACTAAGAAGTTGCCGATTTCCTCCGTCGCGACCTGAATAGTCTCTGCCGCGATTTGAACCTGCGCTGAGCTATCGTTCGGGTTTCCAGACGCATCCGTAACCGCGTTTGAGTTCACCTGAACAATAACAGAGCTCGTTTTCGCAGATGGCGTGATCTGCACAGTATAGTCAGCACCGGCACCTGACAGGCTAGTTACCGAACCATGCTGCACGTCAAGATCTTCAGCTGCAAACCCCTCAACCGGCTCTGAGAATGTAACTGAGAGCGAGAATGGCGAAACGCCATCATGCGATTCCGGCATACCTGACAAGGTCACCGTCGGGTTCGTACTGTCGATTGGCGCTGCAACCGTCACAGTCACTGTCGACGCGGTCGAGCTGTCGATCCCGTCGTTCACTGTCAGTGAGAACGTCAGCACAACATCCGCATCACCAGCCGCCAAAGTCGGCGCGGTAAATGTCGGGCTTACGGCTGTCGTATCAGACAGGGTGACCGCTGGCGTGCCGATTTGGCTCCAAGCATAGGTTAACGTCTGACCCGCATCCTGCGCGTCCGATCCGGACCCATCCAGCGTCACACCCGCACCCGAGGCCACATTCTGCGCCGTACCCGCATCCGCCGTTGGCGCGGTGTTCGCGGGCGCTGCAACCGTCACAGTCACTGTCGACGCGGTCGAGTTGTCGATCCCGTCGTTCACTGTCAGCGAGAACGTCAGCACAACATCCGCATCACCAGCCGCCAAAGTCGGCGCGGTAAATGTCGGGCTTACGGCTGTCGTATCAGACAGGGTGACCGCTGGCGTGCCGATTTGGCTCCAAGCATAGGTTAACGTCTGACCCGCATCCTGCGCGTCCGATCCGGACCCATCCAGCGTCACACCCGCACCCGAGGCCACATTCTGCGCCGCACCCGCATCCGCCGTTGGCGCGGTGTTAACCGGGGCAGCGACGCGCGTATTCACCAATACAGTGGAAGAAACACCTTTGATTCCAATTTCATAGTCGTAAACCGTGCCGCCGTGGGTTCCGCGAAACCGCACCCCCATGAAATCATCGCTTGCGAAAGTCCCGTTTGCACCGTCGGACACAAAGTTCTGAATGCCAGTAATCCCGCAATTCAATTCCACCGATGCCGCGGTAATATCGCCAGGCCAGGCAGCAATAGTCCCGCCAAACCAATAGTTGCTCCCTGAAGAACCGTTATCGCCAGAAAAATTGACCTGCGCTTCTTGAAACCCCATGTCATAATATGGGTTAAAGTTACAGCTTCCCGCCGTGACACCAACGGGTTTTATCACGGAATCGATGAAAGCAGCGCCACCGAGCGCAAAGGCGCTTTTAGGCAGTATGGACAAAAACAACATAAGAGAAAAGACGAGGGCTCTAGAGACAATATGGGGCACTGATGAATCCAATCGAGTATTCGGGCGCATGGCGCGGTGTTTTGGTTTGCGATTGAAAATACTGCTTTGAAATTTCAAATCCGTGCTCTCGGGCACAGAAACGAAAAACGCGAATTGATTGTTTGAATGCAGAAACGAACGGGATCGCCGTGAGTTCGATTCAACTGACATGCAATCAAACAGGATTGCGGAATTCGGAGTTACCGTAATGGAACCATTCATTGCTCAAATCATGCTTTTTGGTGGAAATTTCGCACCACGTGGCTGGGCGTTTTGTGACGGGCAGCTCTTGCCTATTTCGTCCAATTCAGCGCTCTTTAGCATACTTGGGACAAGCTACGGAGGCGACGGCCGGACAACGTTTGCATTGCCAGACCTCCGCGGCCGTGCACCTATTCATGCGGGCGCTGGTCCGGGACTTACCCCCCGTGTCATCGGTCAGACTGTAGGCGCAGAAGACGTGACCTTACAGGCAAACCAAATCCCACCACATAATCATAGTTTCAACGTTACAAACGCCGCAGCCGACAACGCCCGTCCTAGTGGAGACTATATTGCCCGCAGCAATATTTACTCTGCTGACGTGTCATCACCAGTGCAGCTCGCAGAGGGCAGTATAGGAATGGCAGGTGGCGGCTTCGCACACGAAAATATGCAACCAAGCCTTGTGATTAATTACATCATTGCGCTTCAAGGTATCTTTCCGTCGCGCAGCTAAATACCACAAGAAATATCCCTTTGCTGAGGGGCTAAGTATGGGCGAACCTATTAATTTCATTTAGGTTCACCCATAATTATTTTTCTTAGAAAGACCAAAAATGTGCAAACCACATAGTTTCATTTCACTTGCTGCTATCTTTAGTGCTCTGTGCGCAACGACCGCAGTTGCTTCAGACCACCGTGACGCGCCATATACACAACTGCACCCAATGTCTGACATCGGTGATAGCTTCTTGTTCCGTGGTTCGCAGACAGGCGGCTTAACCATGTCATTCACACTGAACCCCCTGTCCGGAAGCGGGGCACCGGGCACTCTTGGGTCAGATGAAATTAAGCTAGATCCACGGCTCATCTATATGTTCAAGCTTGATACAGATAACGACGCCATTGCTGACTTGACCTATAAGGTGCGTGTTCACGATATTGACGGTGAAACCCAACGCCAGCGTGTCGAACTGAAAAGAGCAACAGGCGTTGATGCCCGTTCAAATCGGTGGGATGGCGAAGACATAGGAGAAGGCCGGACGACGGCTTTGAACCATGCGCTTGACGTAACAACTGGTTCAAATGGAGAGCTCTTATTCGTGGGCCCTCGCCGCGACCCATTCTTCTTTGATTTTACAAGTGTGCAAGCCCCAGCCGCGCTTGCGATCAAACAAGCGCTTGCAGGTGGTGACCACTTGCCTGCTGCGCCCACATCTATTGGTGCCTTTGGCATCTCTGACATGACATTGATCACGCTTGAGGTGCCCGGGCTTGCGGATCAGGAATTGAATTATTGGGTTGTTGTTGCTGATGAAGATGGGCTGTCTGTTGATCGGATGGGACGTGCGGGCGTTCAGGGTATCTTTTTTGTTGACCCTCCCGTCGGGTATAACCCCAACCGATACTTACCCGTCGACAAATCATACTCCACCGTCGGAGAGTTCAACGATGCCTACAACGCAGCCGAGCCTAATGAATGGGACCGGTTTGGCAAACAGTTCGAGTTTAGCTTTGAACGGCTTGAAGTCGAAAAGACCCAACTTAATGATATCGTAGATTTCTATGGGCCGGATATGATCCACTGGGATCCTTCCCAGCCAGCGGGATATCCAAACGGTCGCAGCTATGCAGAAGACGCAATCTATTGGACAATTACTGATGTTAATCCGTTTTTCTATGCTGACCCAACTAGCTTTCTTCCGCGCACTTCTGACCAGGAACTGAACATGGAAAAATTTCCCTACGCGGCGCCATCATTTAACCAAGCTTGGAAACCAGGCGTTCCTGTTCGTCCTGTTGCACCAATCTACATGGAATGACTAAAAGCTTGCGGGCCGGAAGACATCAACCGGCCCGCGGCCCTTGGCTTGAATTTCCCCAAGCGGCGCAAAGCCTGTCTGATCGATCAACAAATCATATGTGCTACGGGAAATCAGTATGTCGTTCACGCCGCAGCCAGAAACAACACGTGCCGCAGTGTTCACTGTATCACCCCAAATGTCGTAGCTTAGGCGATCATGCCCAATCACCCCCGATAATACCGGACCCGAATTAATTCCGATGCGGATTTGCCAAGACGGCATTTCTGGCGCAATACCATATGGCCGAACATCTTTTACAAAAGTCAAAAAGGCGCGTGCCGCATCAACCATTCGGGTTGCTGATTTAGGATCCTCGTTAAGCCCTGACACACACATATATGCGTCCCCAATCGTCTTCACCTTTTCGATATGATAATTTGCGACGATCCGGTCAAACTCTGAGTAATATTGGTCCAAAATTTGCACTAATATCAGCGGGTCGAGCGTTTCGGCGCACTTTGTAAAACCGACAAAATCAGCAAACATTACCGTCGCATCTTCGTAGCGGCGCGGCACAACACCACCAGTTTGCTTTAGCTCGGATGCGACGGATGTCGGCATGATAGAATTAAGCAGCTGATCAGTGCGTTCTTGTTCAACGGTAAGTTGCCGATTTACGACCTGCAATGCCGCTTTCGCTTCTTCGACTTCGGCTAGCACGCGGCGCTGAAACGAAAGCCCGGTATCGATGAGATGCTCTAACTCTACTCGTCTTAATTCTGACTTTGCCAACAGCCGTTTCGTACGTCGTAGCTCTCTATCAATGTCGGATGGGCTGTCAGACATACTAAGAACTTACTCCGTCTCAATTAAGCTTTGGGCGCACCCAAAAGAACCGTGACAAATGCGTTCGTATGGGTCAACGATTGCCCGCCATTTGTATCTGGTCCGATCTCGCCGTAGCAATAGAATCCTGCGGTAGGGATATTTTCACCAATAACGTTCTTAATAGCTTCATACTCTTCGCCAGTCCGAGTTCCCAATGTCGCACGTCGACCCGCGCATGAAAACAAAAGTACGGCATCGACACTACCGTCACCAAAGCAAGAGTAGGCCTGACCGACTGAGTTACGTGCCGCATCAACTATTTCTTCACGAGATGCCGTGGAAAGCTGAACACGGCTTCCTTGAGCGACCGGGTTGACCAAATGAATAGCACCAGTATCCGCGTCAAAATTGAGTGGTGAGCTTAGAACAAGTGATTTCCGGCTCTCATCTTGTACAGCTAGTGGATAAAAAATTGACGGCTGCTGCAAGTAGTCAGCATACAGATCTGCTGCTGGGCGCTCATCAATCTCGTGTACGATTGGACCTTCAGCTTTGGTAACGACATGAGCCTGCCCCAACGGGGTATATCCCGTCGACACCCCGGTCGAGATCACAAGTGGCCCGTGTAGCATTAAGACGACAACTGCGTCGTTGGTTACGATACCTCCGCACATCTGACGTGTGCCTTCAAAACGCAGTTGATCACCAGCAGCCCCACCGATCACAGGTACATCTGCACCCACCGCATCACGCAGCCCATCCACCAAATGATGAATATTGGTTCCCAGACCTTCTAGCAATGAAATACACAGTGATGCAGGTACAGAAGTACTCGACTGAGCCATGGCGACCGCCTCTTTCGCGGCTGCTTTGGGATTGGCGATAGCGTTGTGGCCGATCCCTGTCGTGAACTGAATGTTATCTGAAGCGAACAGCGTGATGACCAGACTATCCTCCAAAAAGCCCTCGCCACCCGCGATCTCACCATCAGTTGTGCAACCCACAACTAGCAATTTGGGATACCGCGCAGCTATTTCTTTGGCGACAACGTCTAAATCGAAATCAATCCCCGCGAAGACCATACCAGCCTGCGGAGATTGACCTTCCAAAGACTTCTCAGCCATATCCAAAGCATCGTGTGTTGCTTCCCGCGTACCGGGTTCATCACTCCATCCTACGACAACCTTCAACATTCTTCCTCCCCATTTCGTTCAGAAGAATGCCGAACGCCAATCTTCACTCAAGCAATTGGATAAGCATCAAATTATTCCCAAACAAGCCTGTTTTTCTTCATAATTTCAACAGCAGCAACCCTAGCGGTTGACTTGAAGCTCTCAATAACTTTGGGGATGTAATTTCCGTCTTCAGTTGCTGAAACCCAAGGATCTTGGGTTGTAGAAATCAAGAACGACATTGACGTGCCGTTGGTCGGACGAAGCCCTGCTCGATTGGCATAAGCATCGACAAACGCTTGGCCATAGCTTGGAACGTCAAACGCTGACGACGTGACAAACATTGGTTGTTCTGGGACGACGCCGCCATCGTAAGTGCTAATCGACAGCGCTTGGTAGATCGCTGTGTTCAGTTCGTTCATCAAAGCAACGTCGGAGTTCCATCCATCCATTGTTTTGAAATTGACTGCGTAAGTAACAATATTCTGGTCCGAACCTAGCTCCTTGAACAGCTTCAATGCGTCCTCATCACGCTCCAACAAAGCGACAAGTTCATCGTTTTGAAGGGGCACAAAACGGTCGCGGATATATGCAATTTGTCGCGCGACTGCTTCGGCGTCCTCTCCGGCCTTTTGCGCTGGAAGGCGCTGGAACGGAACGACCTTGATGAAGTCATCACTGCCATCAATTGAGACCAGTTCAGAATAGAGGCGTTTCGAGTTAAAGATGCATTTCCCCAGCAACTTACCATACCCAGACTTATCCGGACGGATCATCGCGTGAGAGAGGTAAACACCGGCAGCAGCAGCACCCGGTTTCGAGCCCTCGATACCATATACCCCCACCGTAGGATCAACACCTCCGTGATAAACCACAGGCGCAGTAAAGGTGATCATGTCACGCATTGCGCCGTTACGGTAGCAGAGCGCGCCCGCAGGATAGGGAATGAATCCAGCTTTGTGTGGATCAACTGTTTGCGTGTCTGCGTGCTGAAACGCGTTATACTGGCGTACGACATAGTCGCTCATGACCATCGCGGGCGTCTGTTCAAGCGCGCCACCTTGGTTCGGGTCAATTGGCTCTTTGCTATCGCGCAGCATCGACGCGAAATAACCACCCCAAGCGCCATCTACATGTAATGAAAACTCTAGCCCTTTTTTACGAAACTCATCGCGTAGCTCAACAATATCAGCCAGCGGATCAACCGCACTTTCTTCTGTCGATCCAATAACAGCGACGACCTCAATTACCGGGCGTTTCTTATCAACGCAGTCCTCGAGCACCTCTCTTAAGCGATCCATACGCATTCTGCCGTCTAGATCTACGTCGATACGCCACAATTGGTTAGCGCCAAGCCCGATCAGGGCGGCACTTTTTGGCCATGAATAATGCGCCGTGGACGGAGCCAAAACGACGGGCAAGCTTTGAACATCTTTAGAAATAAAGCGCTGCTGATATTCAGCGAGGCCCAAGTTCTGGACAGAATACTTGTCGAGTGCCGCCTTGATTGCGGCTGGCGTGATACCAAAGTCCGACTGCATCCGTGGCGAAAGTGCAATAACGTCGTCAATCGCGACGTTCAGAAGCTCCCAACAGTCTAGATCTAGCAGTCTTTCAATGCGACCATCAGCGAGCGTCACAGTTACATCTTTGGCAGGCGCCAAATCTGGCTCCCGGCGGATCGCTTCGGCCAAGGTGATCGGCATGTACTTCAGATTCCGGGCAGCCCACATTGACTCTCCGTTGGCGACCGAACCGTCACATGTAATATGGGCCCAAGGCGTTGGTGCGCCGTCATTTTGCTTGCCATCTGCAGGTACGGGATAGCCCAACATACGCGCCAAATCTTTGCCAACTTCGATCTCAAGTAAAGTCGTTACCGGAGACGCTTCGGCGGCGACGTTGTTTTGGTTATACAGCATTGCGGCGAAATAACCGATCGCACCGGGCATCGTAATATCCCAGTACATATGAGACTGGTTGCGATAGCTCGAAAGCGGAATTGACCCATGCAACGCACCAAGCAGGTCATCCAATTTATGATCCAGCGTCGAAATCGTCTTTTTATAGGATTCCGATTGCTTAATTTCCGGAGTTACAAAAGCTGGGTCGCCAAACTGTGCACCGTATTCGCGCCGCGCATTGCAATGCGCCTCGACCGCACGCCCGACAGAACGGCTCAGGACATCTTCGTTCTCGGCAAGCGGCCCAAGGAACCATCCAGCAAGAGACGTGGACCCCTTGCTTTTGTCCAAGTCCATTCGGCCTTCATCTTGTTCTTTTTGGTGGAACGCTGAAAGCGTCGATACGATTTTCTTGTGCTTGTCTGACTTGTTCATCTGAATATCCGCTGGTTATTTGTCCCTTTGAAAACAAACGCACGACGCAAGCCGTCAAAGGCTTTGCCGTGCGCGATACTCGTTACACTTCGTTAATACCGCTTGGCCCGCAAAAATATGTGCGCTAGGGCACGAGGTCGGCGAAGACACATTCATTGCTTGGAAAGAAAAATAGCCGGGGCTATTTCGGCCCACCCTCGGATGCAGCGAGCAATCGATCAAGGTCCAAGATAGTGACTTGCTTATGCTTAGTCTCGATTATCCCTGCCTTGTTTAAGCGCGCAATCGCACGGCTCACTGCCTCTCTGTTTGATCCGACAAAGGCCGCCATGCCCTCTCGGGTCGGGGCATCAGTGATCACGCCACCATCTATTAGCTGCTCTTGTTCTTGAGCCCGCTGCATTAACTGAAAAATGACACGCGTTTCCACATCATGTACCACAAGGCTAAACACCCGCTCGTTCATGCGCCTCAATTGCTCGCCCAAGTCGGTTGCCAGATTCACAGCGACTTGCGGGTTCGCCAGCAAAATTTCGCGAAAAACTGAACTACTAATCTTTGCCAAAATGCATTCTGAATTGGCTGAAATCGTAATTGATCGCTCAGAACCGTCCAACGCAGCGAGTACTCCAAAATAGCCGCCAACTGCAATTTCTGTGAAAAGTATCTCACGACCGTTATCCGCAACAAGCTGGCCAATAACGCTCCCTGATACCAAAAAATATGTCTCTGATGTCAGATCACCGTTTTGCATAATCAGCCGTCCGCGCGGCGCATGCAGCAGGTCCATCTTTCGCGCAATTAAAGCGAGATCACTTTCAGAAATTCCCGAGAATAAGCTGCAGTCTGCCAAGACATCCACCAGCTTCGCGCGCGCGCGTCGTGTATCGTTCATCGAACTTTTCGTACCCTGTTAGCACGCCCCCGCGCCTGACGTTATGGCAACTTGGGGCATATGGCCAGCAGCAAACCGCAAAGATCAAAAACAAGTCTGCCAGGGCGCTGGATGATTTAACGCCGAAAATCGGCGCAGCATGCCTTTGCCATCAATGCTGAAAGCTGCCATGCTAGCAGCATACATGTCGGCGACCGCCGTTTCAGGGCTGGCTAAATTCATATCCTTTAGATTTGTCCTAACTCTGAAACAGCGCCACAGTGAATGAAACGTAAATAATACAGCGACCTTTATGAACCTTCGTGCCCTTCAGTTATTTCGACACATCGTATTAACAGGCGCGTTATCCGAAGCTTCCGACCGACTGAACATCTCCGTATCAGCAGCTAGCCGATTGCTTTCGCAACTGGAAAGCGATGTTGGGCTGGCCCTATTTTCGCGCAAACGCAGGCGGCTTGAGCTAACAGAAGAAGGACAATTGTTCTTTCGTCAAGTCGCCAACACGCTGATCGGGATCGATGAAATTCCAAGGGTCGCGTCCGACATTCGCGGGCGCTCCCAAGATTGGCTGTCTGTTGTCACCGCCGCGCCAGTCGCCAATGGCCTCGTGGTACCTGCGTTAGCAAGGTTGTCTGATGCGCTTCCCCACGTGCAATGCACCGTCAACGTCGAAAGCCGTTTCGACATCGAAAGCAAAGTATCCGTTCGCGGTTATAACCTTGGGCTGATTTCGCTTCCTGTTGAAAACGCGATTATCGACCTACAGATTGTTCAGTTTTTGCGATCGCGTCTGTGCGTGTTGTTGTCCGACAGTCACCCACTTGCACAGAAAGAAACGGTCTCGGCAAAGGATCTTGCTGAGCAAGCATTTGTAACGCTGGCACCCGGTCAACGCTGGCGTGACCGGTTAGAGGAATTGATGGGCCGCGCCGGGCATCCGTTTAGCGTAGCGTTTGAAACAGGATCAACTGTCGTGACCGTCGAAATGGTTCGCGCAGGGCTTGGAATTACTTTGATTGATCGCGTTTGCGCCCCGCCCGTATTGGAAAGTGGTTTGGTTCTGCGACCTATCGCAGGCGAACACTGGATTACCTACGCGAGCCTGCACCCGCCCGGCCCGCGTGCGCCATTTGCCGAACGTTTTCTCGATGCTGTGTCCGACCATGTTGAAGCACTGCGTTCATCAGAGCCGCAAGCGCACGATCTGCTGGAATTGATTTAAACGCCCGCATCAGGGTTTAATCGCATCGCAAGCGCTCGAGCGACACCAGCGGCCTCCATTGCAATTGCTTCGCTGTCACCAGTATATAGAGCCGGACTAAGAGCCGCTGAAATTTCGTCGGCTGACAAATGCATGGTGATGTCATTTGCCGTCGATAAATCAGCCACACAACCATCCTCTAGGACATGATGCACGATATCGTGCGCCGCAGCCCGACCCGTCATTGGTGCAAGCGCCATCATCAAATTTTCCGCGTTAATCGCCCCCTTACTGCGTGATAGGTTTTCGGCCATCCGCGCTGGGTTCGGGTTAAGACGCGTTAACGTTTCCGCAAAGCTTTGACTCATCCGCCAAGCGAGCGGAACAGCCCGGTCCATAACCGATGAAAGCAGATGGTTCGCCGCGGAATCCCCTTCGTGACTGCTGCGCCCCGCTTCCAAAGCAGGGGAAGCAAGGCAGCGAAGTTCCGCAGCCAGCGAAATGGTCCGCACCACGTATTTCGGGTTCACCTTTTGCGGCATCGTTGACGACCCCACGGTGCCTTTGTTCAGCAGTTCGCTGACTTCGCCAATCTCATCCGTCATCAGGGTATAGACCTCAGTCATAATCCGCTCGACAGTCATTGCCAGCATAGCAAGCTGAACGAAATATTCGGCAAACAGGTCATTGACGGTCCGGCCAGGTACAAGAAGTTCGCGCAGGCCAAGATCGGCGGCCAGCTTGCGGTTTAACTGGCGTCCTTGCGCCCCAAAGGCGTGCATCGCGCCAACTGCACCGCCAAACGGGAGCGCAAGCATTCGCGTTGTGGCATCGGTCAAACGCGCTTCTGCACGCTCCATTTCCTCAATCCAGCCAGCGATTTTAAAGCCAAATGTAATCGGCAAAGCATGTTGTCGGTTGGTCCGCCCTGCCATCGGGGTTTTTGCATGATCTTGCGCGAGTGTTCCCATACGTACGACCGCCCGCCCCAGATGCACCCGTATTTCCGCATCCGCTTTGCGTAGTAACAACAGGCGCCCGGTCTGCATGACGTTCTGGGTGGTTGCCCCCCAGTGCACATAGTCCCCAGCCTTACCAGCGGCCTTGCCTAAAAGTCGTGTCAACGAAAGGACCGGCGCCATCGTCCGCTTTACATCCGCCTCCAGCGCGTCGCGCCCCAACTGATCAATATCAGCCGCCGCAGTTATATCAGCCGCCGCCCAAGCCGGGATCATCCCAAGATCGGCCTGCGCACGCGCCAATGCTGCTTCTACGTCTAACCACGACTGCCACAACGTATCGCGATCAAAAATTGTATCCGGTGTCATGGTCATGCGGTAGCCTCTTGGGTCGTCAGCAGCTCTGGTCGGAACTGCGGTGCGGCGGCCAAAAGGCGCGCGGTGTAATCATTTGTGGGGCTGCTTAAGACACTGTCGCAATTGCCTTCTTCGATGAGCTTTCCGTTCAGCATAACCGCGACCCTATTTGCAACCTGATGCACCACCGCCATGTCGTGGGTGATGACAAGGCAGCTCAGTCCCAGTTCCGCCTGTAGGTCCTGAAGAAGGTTCAGGATTTGTGCCTGCACAGATACATCAAGCGCCGAGGTAGGTTCATCACAAACCAATGCCTCTGGCCTTGTAATGAGCGCCCGTGCAATCGCGACCCGTTGGCGTTGCCCTCCGGAAATTTGCGAAGGGTAGGAATACATCATGCGGGCAGGTAGCCGAACCATATCCATTGCTTCGCGGGTTTTCGTCGCGCGGGATTGGGTGTCATCGTCACCACGCAACACAAGCGGGCGTTCGATGATTTCGGCTAATGTCCGGCGCGGGTTCAATGACGAATACGGGTCTTGGAAAATCGGCTGTACCAGCGAGGCGCGTTCAAGCGGTGCTAAATCAGCCACAGGACGCCCCAGCATTTCAACCGTGCCTGAAGTGGGCCGGGCAAGCCCGAGCATGATCCGCGCGAGCGTTGATTTCCCCGACCCGCTTTCCCCGACTAGCGCCAATGTCTCGCCACGCTTTAGTGTCAAACTAACGCCATCAACTGCACGGATTTCATGTTTGGGTCCGAACATACCCTTACGCGAATGGTAGATCTGCGTGATGTCGCGCGCCGTGATCACGACCTCTGCATTGGGTAAAACTATGTGATGATTGTTTATCGGTTCTGCGGGAGTAAACGCAGGGCGTATGTCGTCGGTAAGGATGCAGCGACAGCTATGATCGGCATCACCGATTTCTGGTGGTCGACTTTCAATGCAAACCTCTTGGACAAAATCACAACGTGGCGCAAAGATGCAGCCTTTGGGCGGTTGCATAAGCGACGGAACCGTACCCGGAATAGCACCAAGGCGGCGCGGCGCCCCTTTCATGCGTGGGATCGCTCGCAGTAGTGCTTGGGTATATGGGTGTGCCGGGGCGGCCATAACCGATTGGGCAGTGCCATCTTCGATCATTTCACCACCGTACATCACGGCCACGCGGTCGGTCTGTTCGGTAACCACAGCCAGATCGTGGGTGATGAGGATCATCGCCATGCCCATCTCACGGCGCAGGTCGGTCAGTAGGTCAAGAATTTGCGCCTGCACGGTGACATCCAACGCGGTGGTTGGCTCATCTGCGATCAACAGCTCTGGCTCTAGCATAAGCGCCATAGCGATCATCACGCGCTGGCGTTGTCCGCCGGACAATTGATGCGGATATTGCGACATGCGCGGCCGGGGATCAGGAATGCCCACACGATCAAGAAGACCAATTGCACGGTCCCACGCTGCACGCTGGCTGTATCCCCCGAAGCGTACCGCGGCCTCGGTCAGTTGGCGACCGATTGTGTAAACCGGGTTCAATGACGTCATCGGTTCTTGAAAGATCATTGCGATCCTGTGCCCAAGAAACTGCTGTGCATATTGCGTATCTGACAAGCCACTTAGATCAGTGCCGTCGAACAGCATTTTTCCCGATTGTTCGGCCCGTTGGGGTAGCAGCCGCATCAACGCGAGTGCTGACATGCTTTTGCCTGATCCGCTTTCGCCAACGATGCCCAGCGCTTCTCCGCGATCAAGGCTGATCGATACGTCACGCACCGCATGCAACCGGCCAGCCGGAAGCGGGAGCCATACAGAAAGATTGTTGATTTCTAAAAGTTTCGACATCAGTTGCGCCCCTCCGGTGCCGTAATATCACGCAGGCCATCGCCCATTAGGTTGGCACCAATCACAAGGGTGAACAGGCAAAATCCGGGCAAAACGACCAGCCAAGGACGATAAAACATCGCTTGCTTGCCTTCGGCGATCATCAGGCCCCAGCTTGGCGTTGGGGGCTGGATACCCACACCAAGGAACGACAGTGATGCTTCGGCCAAGATTGCGATGCCAAGCTCAAACGTGAAGATGACGATGATCTGCGAAACAAGGTTCGGGACGATCTCGTGCCAGATAATTTGGCGTGGTGTTGCGCCAGATGCCGCCGCTGCCGCTACAAAATCGAGGTTACGAATGCGCTGTGTCGCTGAACGCGTCACCACAAGGTAGTAGGTCCAGTGCAAAACGCCGATGATACAAATCACAACCCAGATTGACGGGCCGATGATGAACACCAGCGCCATCGCCAACAAAAGCCCCGGCAACGCCAACTGCGCCGTTAGTAGAAAACTGACCCCGTGATCAACCCACCCGCCGAAATACCCGGCAAGCACGCCTAAGGTTACGCCGATCAACATCCCGATGGTCGCAGCGCCAAGCCCGATTGAGATCGAAACACGTGCACCGTAGATCAGCCTGCTCAGATAATCGCGTCCGTTTTGATCGGTGCCAAGTAGGTGATCCCAGCTGCCGCCTTCACTCCAAATCGGAGGTAACATCCGACTGCTAAGCGACTGCACGAACGGATCATGCGGCGCGATCAAAGGCGCGAAAATCGCGATCAGCGTCAGCCCAAGGATCAGTCCAGCCCCGATTAAAAAACCAGTATGGCCCATCGCACGACGGCGCATCAATTGACCTGGTGTCAGCGGTGTTGCTTCTTCTGGGGCGGTGGTTGAAAAGTTTTCTACCTGTGTCATCCGATACGGATCCTTGGGTCGAGAGCTGCATTAAGAATGTCGGCGACCAAATTCATGGCAACAAACACAATAGCGAAGACAAAGATCAGCATTTGAACCGTGGGGATGTCGGCCCCAAGGATGGATTCCAGCGCAAGCCGACCCAGCCCGTTGATGGCAAAGATGCTTTCAGTGATGACCGATCCGCCAAATTTCTGCCCGAGCTGAACCGCAAGAACCGAAATCACCGGCAGTAATGCATTCCGCAATGCGTGCCGCCGTAACAGCGCGCTACCACGAAACCCTTTGGACCGGGCAGTACGTATGTAATCTGCACCCATTACTTCGATCAGGCCGGTACGGGTTAGCCGCATCACCGCTGGTACCGACGACGAACCAAGAACAAAGGCCGGCAAGACAAAGTGCCGCCACGTGTCATCCCCCGATACCGGAAAAATCGGCATCATCACCCCAAACAGAATGATCATGATAAGGCCAAGCCAGAAATTCGGAACCGCCTGCGCAGATACCGCCACGCCAAGCGCCATGCGGTCGATCCACGAATTCGGGTTCAACGCGGCAAACGCACCCAGTGGGATCGCGATCAAGATGGTGACACCCAGCGCCGCCAGCGCGAGCGTGATCGTCACTCCGGCACGTTCAGCGACCAGCTCGGCAACCGGCTTATGCCAGTAATAGCTTTCGCCGAAATCACCACGTAGCACACCACCCAGCCATTGCGCGTAGCGGACAGGCATCGGCTGATCTAGGCCATAGCGCGCGCGTATCGTGTCGACGACTTCTTGTGTGGCGTCTTCGCCAGCGATGGCCTGCGCCGGGTCGGTCGCTGCGTTCAGTAAGAAAAACGCGGCCAACGAAACGGTAAAGGCGACTGCAATGGCCAATAAGCCACGTAGCAGAATATATTTTAACATGAACTTAGACTTTCGGTTCTTGGGGGCAGCCCCCTGATGTGCCCGAACCAATTAATGGCCCGGGCACTGTGATATTTAGGGAATGCGCCTAACGATCACTTCCAGCTCGCGTTTTGCAGACGGGGAAGCCCGTCTGGGTCCAGCGGGAATTCCAGATCAGGCGATACCAGATAATTAGCCGAGAATGTGAACAACGGGACCCAATAAGCCTGATCAGCAATGGTCGACAATGCACTAGAATAGATCGCCGCGCGCTCTTCTTGGACACTCGTCTGCTCAGCAGCGAGAACCTCGTCAGCCAATGCCTGATCACCAGACAAGTTCCGGTCAGTGTCATCAGCAAAATGGATACGTGCAATTGCCGCTGTATCGGCGGTGCCACCCGAACCCCATGTGCCGATATATGCAGGAATATCCTGTGAAGCACGGGCTTGGTTCAACGACTCGAGCTTTACATAGCGCAGGTTCACGTCGATCCCGATTGCAGTCAAATCCGCCGAAACTGCTTCTGCCACTGGCTTGTCACGATAGGCCCATAGGTCCAACGGAAATCCATCGGCATAGCCTGCTTCAGCCAAAAGTTCCTTTGCACGCGCGGGGTCGTAAGGATAGTCCTGCACGCTTACATCACAGCCAAACTGCGCAGGATGACAGGCTGTATGAATTGGCACGGCGCTGCCACCGATCAGGTATTCAGCCATGTCGGATTTGTTCACAGCATGGTTCAGCGCCTGACGGACCAATGGGTTGGTCAACGGCCCCGTTTCGTCAGTGTAACCCGCAGCATCCAATACGATGAACGCGATCCGCAGGTCTGGGCCGCTAAGGTGCTTTGCCATCGGTGTTGCACCAAGGCTCTGCGCAAGATCCAATGGCACCTTAAACATCCAATCGATGCCACCGGACATCATTTCGGCCTGCTGCGTACCAATGTCGGGAATATTGCGGACGACTACGTTTTCGATGCTTGGTTGATCTCCAAAAAAGTCGTCAAAACGTTCGAGGACAAGTTCCTGACCAGGTTCAATACTGGCCACGCGATAGGGGCCAGTCCCAATCAGCTCTTGCGCCATCGCGTCACGATCAATTACCCCATCCACATCATAGGTGCCCGCCTTACGTAACATGATCCGTTGCGCCATATCGCGCAGCACCAACGGGTAGACCGTTTTCAAATGGAACCGAACAGTGTGTGGCCCCGTCGCTTCGGCATTATCAAGCCAACGACCAACGGTCCCGCTCGCATTGGATTCACTGTCTTCGCGGACGATCCAGTTGTAAGTATAAGCCACATCATCGGCAGTCAGGGTGCTGCCGTCGTGAAACTTCACATCATCGCGCAAAAAGACGTCCAACGTCGTTTCATCAATATAGTCGTAGCCAGTCGCGACTGCTGGGTTGAATTCCTGTGTGACAGGATCAAGCGCGAACAGCGTCGTATCGGTCAATTGCGCAAGGATAATATACTCGCGCTTAGTTGTGTAATTGTAATCAAGATTCAATATCTCTTCGGCCATTGCCACGCGTAGCGTGTCGTCAGATTTTTCCGCGTTCGCAACTGAAACAGCCAGCGCCGTACAGATAACCGCGGGGGCAAAAGCCCACTTTCGATGATAATTCATATCCACTCCTCCCTAAGTGCAGACGTGAAGTTATGCGCATATGACTGATGCGTAAATTGTTACAAATGCAGCAATGGTTGCATTTTGGGAAACATTTGATTGCAAAAAATCTTTACGAGAGAGAGCGGATGTACCCACCCTCAGAACGATCTGATTCAAATACGGACTATTAGCACCAAACCATCCTACGAATTTCAATCGTACCTCCCATCAGCATAAGCGTAGCTACAACCGCTACTTAGCAAAGGTATTCATTCTAGCAATTCAACAAGCAGCTATGATCAATCGCCTTATGAGGGCGCTCGAATCTAAAATGACGGGGCAATCCGTCATCGCAAACAACCGTTGCTTAGACCTGTCTCGCGTGTCGCTGATTCGAAAAAGCTAGTCGAGATGGGGGTCAACAAATGGGTCAACATTTTGCATCAATAAAACCAAAGAAGACACTTAACTAATTGCTTCTGAATGATAAATAATTATCATAAATTGATATCGAAGCGTCCCCAGTCCGCCATTTTACTTTTTGTGAAACGACACATAGTTCTGCCTTTTGCGACAGACCCTTTCCTTTTTTCGACACATAGCTTTGATAAGTTGAGATGCTTTCTGTCATTGTTTCGCTTTCAAAACTGGTTTTGAACAAGGCGTTTCAGCGCGCCTGCCTATAAAACTTGCTCCCGGCGAGGGTTGCATCAATTCGTTCTGGCACGAAATCTTCGATGCCGAAGCTGACCGGATTGAGATTGCCATACAAGGAGAGCATGCGCGGAATTCGCCTTTGAGCGAATGATCAGCTTTCGCGAATTGTGCTTTGAAGCGCGAATTTTCCCAACGAGAGCTTGTAGGAGGTCTCGAATTCAGGGCATCGAAGGCAACCATCCGACGCCGCCATATCAACCTCAACGCTACGCTGGCTGCGCGAGAGGCCGATGTTATCAATGCGATAGGCGAAGTTCTTTCCGGAGTGATCGCCAGTTGGGTCCCTAGTCAGCGCGTCTGGAAGCATCCTTCCGTAGCAGTCTCTATGGGTAGTAATAAACATATACCTCCGTGGCGCATCAGTCGGTTCTGTTTCCATCGCCGCCTAGCTTAGGTGCCTGGCCGATTTGCCGAAGGCATCTCAGCGATTGTTTCGGACACTGGTGCGAACCGCGCCCGTGTGCGATTTGCGAAGGCCACAAGCGAGAGCATCACAGGCACTTCGACAAGGACCCCGACGACGGTCGCGAGAGCCGCTCCGGAATTCAGCCCAAACAAGCTGATGGCGACGGCGACGGCCAGTTCGAAGAAGTTCGACGTGCCGATCAAGGCGCAAGGGGCCGCGATCCGGTGCGGCACCTTCAGCGCATAGGCAGCGCCGTAGGCCAGCGCAAAAATTCCGTAGGATTGCAGCAGGATCGGCACCGCGATCAGGGCAATGACCTGCGGTCGGTCGAGGATCACCTGCCCCTGGAGACCGAACAGAATCACCACGGTCGCGATCAGGCCGATCACCGACCAGGGCTTAACCCGCGCCTGAAAGGCGGCGATCCGCGCCTCGCTGCCCAGCTTTTTGCGGGTCAGGAACCCGGCAAGAAAGGGCAGCACAACAAAGAGAACCACAGACAGAACCAGCGTTTCCCAAGGCACCACAATATCCGTGACACCCAGCAGGAAGGCGACAATCGGCGCAAAGGCAAAGACCATCACTACATCGTTCACCGATACCTGCAAAAGCGTATAGCTCTCGTCACCGCGGGTGAGCTGCGACCAGACAAACACCATCGCCGTGCAAGGTGCCGCGCCCAGCAAAATGAGCCCAGCGAGGTATTGTTGCGCGTCTTCGGGTGCGATCAGCTTGGCAAAGACAACCTCAAAAAACAGAACACCGAGGGCCGCCATCGTAAAGGGCTTGATCAGCCAATTGACGATCAGCGTGATCGCCAGCCCTTTTGGTTGCTTAACCACGTCGCGTAGGCTCGATGGATCGACGCCCACCATCATCGGATAGACCATTGCCCAGATCAGGATAGCTACGACGAGGTTCACGCTGGCCACTTCAGCAGCCGCAATGGCATTCACAAGGCCGGGCGCAGCGCTGCCAAGGGCGATCCCCGCGACCATGGCCAGTGCGATCCAAAGCGACAGATAACGTTCAAATGTACTCATGTAACAACACTCTCTTTTTGTTCACTGGTCAGGCGACCCGATACAAGTGCGGCAGCGGCAACCATGCCAGTCGCCGTCCCCAGCATAAGGCTCAGTCCGCCAACTTGATAGGTCACTCCCGATAGGACCGTGCCCGCCAATCGCCCGCCTGCGTTGGCCATGTAGTAAAACCCCACATCCATTGTGACACGGTCAGCCTTTGTGAAGGCCAGAATCAGATAGGAATGCAGCGCTGAATTCACCGCAAACAGTACCCCGAATGCGAGCAGACCGACCACAAGTAACATGGTGAGCCATGTCTGCGGTCCTGAGGCGGCCAATGCGGCAACGGTCAGCAAGGCGGGAACAACTGTCAGACCCCATGCCCAGCCACGTGCGGCACCGATCAAGTCAGTCTCAGTCCGACTGCTGGCCCGCAGCAATCGCGGTGCGGCGGCTTGCACGGCCCCGTAGAGAATGACCCAAAGCGCCATGAATGTGCCGATCAGGAAGAACGCCGCGCGATTGCCCTCTGTCGTGCCGTCGGACAAGACGGCGTAGAAATAGATCGGAATGCCCACGACGAACCACACATCCCGCGCGCCGAACAGAAACACCCGCGCCAGCGACAGCCAGTTCACATTCGCCGATTTTGAAAAGACCTCCGAGAATTTTGCGCTCTTGCGCCCTTTCGGCAAACCCGCGGGCATCAGGATCAGCACCGCCACGAGGATGACGAAGAGAACAGCCGCCATGCCCAGCACGGCCGCCTGGAACCCAAGCGTTGCAAGGAGCGCGGCCCCGAGAAGAAACCCAAGACCTTTTACCGCGTTCTTCGAGCCTGTCAGGAGCGCCACCCACCGGAACAATCCGTCCCCTTCTTTGGGTGCCAGAATCTTGACTGCGGATTTAGAGGACATCTTGGCCAGATCCTTGGCCACGCCGCTTGCCCCTTGTACCACCATTACGAAGGCCACCGAGGCCCCGATCGCCCAGGTCGGGTCCAGTTGCGTCAGCGCCAGAAGAGCCAGCACCTGAATGCCCAGTCCCGCATAGAGGGTTGAGGTCAGTCCAAAGCGGGCTGCGATCCAGCCAGCGGTGAGATTTGTGATCATGCCGGCGATCTCATAGAGCACGAAGAGATAAGCCAGTTGCACAGGGCTAAACCCGAGCGTGTGGAAATGCAGCAGCACCAGCATCCTAAGCGCCCCGTCGGTAAGCATGAATGCCCAATAGGCCGCCGTGACGGCGATATAGGCTGACAGCCCCTCGGGGCGCGTCGCAGTATTGGTCACAGGCTGTCTCCGACCATTAACGCCACATCGACAAGGCGATGGGCATAGCCCATTTCGTTGTCATACCAAGCGTAGATTTTCACCTGCGTGCCATTTATGACCATCGTGGACGGTGCATCGACGATGCTGGAACGTTCGTCATTGGTGTAATCGGTCGAGACCAACGGGCGTTCCTCGTAGCCCAGAATGCCGCTCAACGGCCCTTCGGAGGCAGCGTTAAACAAGGCATTGACCTCTGCGGCCGTCGTCTCGCGCTCAACCTCAAAGACGCAATCGGTCAGCGATGCGTTCAGGAGCGGAACGCGGACCGCGTGGCCGTTCAGACGGCCCGTCAGTTCCGGGTAAATCAGCGTGATCGCCGTCGCACTACCCGTCGTTGTTGGAATCAGTGAGTTCAGCGCCGAGCGGGCACGGCGCAGGTCCTTGGCGGGCCGGTCCACGATGGTCTGGGTGTTCGTCACATCATGGATCGTAGTAATCGAGCCATGCTTAATGCCGAGGTTTTCATGGATCACCTTCACCACCGGGGCCAGGCAGTTTGTCGTACAGCTTGCAGCCGTAACGATGCGGTGCCGGTCAGGTTCGTAGATGTCGTGGTTGACGCCATAAACGATGTTAGCGGCATCACCGTCCTTGACTGGGGCCGAGACAACGACCTTTTTTACGCCAGCCTCAAAATATGGTGCGAGCTTGGCGTCCGTTTTGAACACCCCTGTGCAGTCCATCACCACATCCACACCGTCGAGCGGCAGGTCCGCAATATCGCGGGTTCCGATAAAAGGAATGCGGCTGCCGTCGATTGTCACACTCTCCGCGTCATGGGAAAAATCCGCCTGCCACCGTCCATGTACTGTGTCGAACTCCAGCAGATGCGCATGCATCTCAGGATCACCGACGGCGTCGTTGACCCACGCAATCTGCGCGCCCCTCGCAAGCAGGGGTTTCAAGGCGAGTTTGCCGATGCGGCCAAGGCCATTCAGGGCATAAACGGTCATGTAGCAGGTCCTTCTTCTTTTGATTGGCCCAATTCATCGATGGCCTCTTGCAAGGACATACGATCTAGCGATGCCATAGGCAGATTGGTGAAACCGGTCATCCGATTGCGCAACGCACCATAAGCTTGATGGAAAGCAAGGTTCTTTTCCGCGTCAGAACCTTCGACCTTTACCGGATCAGGCAACCCCCAATGGGCAGTGATGGGCCGGCCCTGCCATGACGGGCATTCCTCGTTTGCCGCCTGATTGCAGACGGTGAATACGAAGTCGAACTTCGGTGCACCGCCCCCCTGAAACTCGGAGATGTTTTTCGACCGAAGCACCGATACGTCGTGGCCCTTCTGTTCCAGCACTTGGAGCGCAAAAGGGTTCAACTCCGAGCGGGGTTTGGTGCCTGCCGAATAGGCCACAAATCGATCCCCCGCCATGTCGCGCAGGATGGATTCAGCAAAGATCGACCGGGCAGAATTTCCGGTGCAGATGAACAAGACGTTAAACTTGCGGTCGCTCATGGCAGTCTCTCCAAGAGGGGTTGGGTAGAGGTCGGGCGAACAGATTTCAGGGCGACCCCGGCAGCAGTCGATGATGAGATAGTCAATGGTCTCGCGGGCCGCCTCCATGTGGATGGCGTAGCGCAGGGATGTCCCGACCCGCTCTTGCGTCACCAAACCGGCGTGCATCAGCGCGTTTACATAGGTGGACAGCGTATTGGGTTTCAGCCCCAGCGCCTGCGCCAGCTCGGTCGCCGGAACGCGGTCGGGGTAGCGGCGCATCAGCAGCCGGAACACAGCCAGCCGTTGCGGGTGGCCTAGGATCGAGAGTCGGTTGGGAATGAATATTTCCATAGTTCATGAATATATGAATTATTGGCAGGTGCAAAGTGAAGCTTTTGTAAAAATGGCCCAGAGCATCTATTTTTGGCGGCTCAAGCGGCGCGTTTACTTCAGACCAGGACTAAGTGAACTGCATGCACGGTCCCGGCCAGGGCTGCGCGCGATGCAGTTGAGCGCCAAATGGGGTTCACCCCAAAAGATACCACCTTCCCCGCCAAGATCGAGACGGCGGCGCCCTGCTGCGACTTCGGGCGTAGCAGAAAGGTCGGTCTCGAATTCGACTTTCAGGTCCTCACCATAGACGGTCAGGATATTCGTTTTAGACCGTGTCGCGAAGCCTTGGCCCTCGGGATGGACATCAAGCGCATAAATCGGGCGCTCCAGTCGTTCGATCATTGAGGTGCCGCCCTGCTCAGAGGTGAACATCACTGCGCCCGGCGCACCGCGGCTTGCAGGCGGCGACCGGCAGCGTGCAGCGCAACTCTACTGTTGGAATAGACACATGGAAATGCGGTCATAGTCATGACAATCGTCAATGGATCGGCTAAGGGGATCACGGCCCTATTCGTTTTGTGATGAACCCTCGCGGCTATCTGCCAGTGCATCGTTTGCTTTTCCTTCACCATCAACCGCAGCTGCAAAAGTAGCGAATTGCGCTTCAGGTAGCGATATGGAGATCTGAGCAAGCTCAATCTCCTTGGCCTTGTAGAATGCAGCGGTAATGATGAATGTACTTGTATTCATGCCTACACACTGAGCTGCCCGTTTGATCGCGGCCAGAACAGTTGGCTGTAAGGCACGGACATTGTGAACTGAAGAAAGTTAGAAACCCGACAAGCTATTGAAAAAATTAAAAAACCACCGACCCTAGCAAGACCGATGGTCATTTGATGTGTGCGGAGTGGTCGAAAAACACCCCTAAGTGGCCAAGTTATGCGAGGTCCCACAACATCTGGAACGACACATAAGGTGACACTTTTTGCTGCTGGACCCCCCTTGTTTTGTGGGGCTTCCTGATAGCGAGGACATCTAACTTGCCATTTCCCGACATATAACCTGCAACTCATCGAACAAATAAGTGCTGCAACCCCCAACCCACGGCAACTCTCAATAGATCTCAACCAAATGATACGTCTTCGCGCCCGAAAATTCCTCTCGGCCTTGCCCAGCACTGACTGCTCGAAGAACCCAAATCCTTTCAATCGATCAATGAGAAAACTCGGTTTCTTGATACGGGGCATACAAACCGAAATATGCTTTGTATGTCGCTAGGTTTCACTTGAAGCATCGTCAGCATCACAGATCAGGTCCAATACCTTCAATACCTCTCTGAGTTCCCGCCTCACCATCTCTACGCGCTGCATTGCCAAAGTCTCATGGCGTCCAGCTAATTCCAGAACCACGTCCATCACACTATCCGAGTGCTTCATCAAACCGATCAAATGCTCACCACTTGGGCCGTATGAACCGGCTATCCAGTTCTTTGCAGTCCTTTCACTTACTCCTGTCCACTTTATCGTTGCTTTCGCCGCCCGGCCCGCGCCACCCAGTTCATAGGTTAGCGCAGACCTAACTGCCTCTCGATATTCTACAGCCGAAACCAGATCCTGGCTGCGTCCATGAAAGTTGTTGCCCTTTTTATGAAACATGTTTCCGTCTCCCTTCCGATAGGTTCGTGAAAGGAATCGCAGAACACCTGCGCAAAATTACGAATTTGAATATGGAGGGCCACGTCATTGAGTTGGCCAATAAACAAATCGGACGAAGAAACACGCCGGAACGCAGCCCAATACGTTCGTATGTCGACCGAGCACCAGCGGTACTCAACCGAAAACCAAGCAGAGCCGATCCAGCGATATGCCGAAGAACGCGGCTACAAGGTAGTCCAAACCTATTCTGATGCTGGCAAAACGAAGGATCTCAAGCCGATGGGTACGGAACAAGCACTAGAACGACATACTCGTTCACCCCAACTTGAGTAAATGCGATTACAAACACAGTAGTGATAGACTTATCACCTGCTTCGCTGTGACCGCCTTGATTTCAGCCGGGGCATCATGGTGCGCCGCAAATACCCGGTTTCCAGCGGGTTAAAATGGCACGAACCCGCGACTTGGTGGCACCGATCCCGTTATTTTTCCACCGCAAAGACGCCATTTTCAATGGCGGTGTCACCAATATTTCCTTCTGCCATTCCTGCGATAGCGCCTACATCGTCACCGTTATGGGCAAAGAAGTCACCGTCCAGTGCAATGTCGCTATCGACTACCGTACCCGCGTGCGTCAGCTGTCCTGACAGCGTCAGGGTCAAGGGTGAAAAGGTGGGCGAACCTGAATGATCTATATTACCAGTCCCGGTCAATTGACCGTCCATTGCGCCATCTGTTTCATGTATGAAATTTGATGCCGTACCGGTTACTTCGTCAGTTCCAAAACTCACATTCATAGTAACTTCGGAGACGACCCCACCTGTGCCGAGGTCCCCATGAAGAAAGCCAACATATGCGGAACTACCGGAATCGGGAAGGTCACTCGTTGTTGGGGAAGCGCCAGGCGCGACCCCACCTTCATCATCCAAATATTGGGATGACATTGCGGTTGCCTCTGCATTCAATTCGGCAAAGGTCGTTGCTTCGGGCTCGCTGTCATCGCCACTGGTTTCGCCGCAAGCCATAACTGAAAGAACGAGGCAGCTTGCACAAATACGCGTGATAGATTTTTTCATTAATTTTTGTCCGTTTATGTCTTTAAAATGTGAGAGGATCAGCAGCGACGATGAAATCGTCAATCGTTAGACTTTCGTGATCTACGTCACGCAAGATCATGCGATCACTGTCTGTTTCCAACAACGCGCCTGTGCCGCGATATTCGGTGATTGTGACATCGCCAAAATCCATTCCATCTAACCGGATTTGGTCAACCCCGTCAGTAAAGTCATAGACAATGTCCAATTCAGTGCCCTGAGAAAACACAAATATATCCGCCCCATCGCCACCAAACATGCGGTCGATTCCTTTGCCTCCGACAATGACATCAGCACCGCCAGCACCCGCCAGTTGGTCGTGACCATTGGACCCCGCAAAGACCACGGTCAGATCCTCACTACTGGTAGGGTCGAGCGGCTCTTTATCCGTTAGCGTAGCCACGCCAGAGGCACCTGTTGCTTGGGCAAGATCGACCACGTAATCGGCGTCACTATTCGCAGCGATAATTGTCTCACCACCATTTGCTTGTTCAATGGCGTCGCGCAATGCGGCTGGACCATCAACCATGATTGGATCCGGTGTTGGCTCAATTGGCGTGATAGTGCCGCTAGATACGTCCAATTCAATATCAGCAAAGCTTAGCGTTTCGACATCAGTTAACCTATCGATGTCACCAGTCGAAAGATGCGTAACAATGAGCGCTTCTCCGTCAGCTGCATAACTGTAGTCTGCCAAGTTGCCTTCAAAGATGGCTATATCATTGCCTTCGCCACCAACGATACGATCATTGCCAGTGCCGCCGCAAAGGATGTCGTCACCGTCGCCGCCATTCAGGCCATCATCATCGTCAAAACCGTAGAGAACGTCGTCACCGTCAAGACCAATTAGGAAATCCTCAGCCTTGGTGCCCCCAAGACTGTTGTTCAGATTGTCCCCAGTAAGAATTTTGCCTTGCTGAAACGCCTCTCCGGATCGGCCACCCCACCAGTTTGGTGTTGTCTCATTCAACTCATCAATCAGCTCAGCCCTTGGGTTTGTGTCCCCAATCCAAGTGCGCAGCGACCACGACCCATATTTGCTGGACGCACCGACATCGCCAAATTGCATGTTAGGACCGTCACCAACTTCCATCCAGCCATCCCAGAGATCTTGGTAGAGATCAGCCATGTCTTGTGAGCGAACATACTCGGCTAGGAATGTCTCAAAGTCTGCAGCGCTGTCGTCGATTGCAAACAGGTGGTGAACGTGCTGTCCGCCTTCGTAAAGGATAAGCTCGAGTCCATCTTCATCAATGATATTCTTGAGGCTTTTCAGCTGTTCGATTTTGCTTGGAACGGAGCCGCTGTATTCCGGGTCACGCAGCATGGCTGTCAGCCATGCATTTGCATCGACATTAGGGTCCGCAATCGCCGCAGCAAGCGCGTTGCGATTTTCTTCGTCGGACATGATGCTGCTGCCAAAATAGCTGGTCGCTGCGATCGCATCGAATACATCTGCGGGCCGTTGATAGTTCTCGGGATCAGCCTGTTCCCAGGTTGGCGCATTCAAGATTGACCGAAGTGTGAACTCGTTGCCGGTCTGGACACCAAGTGCCGTCGTTAGACGTGTTTCGGCCTCGTCGCCAAAGACTTCTTTCCAGATCAATGCCATCTGAGTAGCTTTGTAGGCGTAATAGGAATTGACGTTTCTGCCGAGTTCTTCGCCAAACTCTTCCTTGGCCATGGCCAATAGCTGTTGGGTCTGCTGAAAAGCCCAGTTCCAACCTTCATTCGTGTATTCGACAGTGACCTTCAGACCCTCGTCAAGATTGTCGCGGACGTAGGTGGCGAATTCGCGCATGTACTCTTCGGTGGCGAGGTGAGGCATGGTGAACCAAGGGTCCGCGCCGATTTGGTTGGCCAGTTCGACCATCACCTCAACAGGAGGCTGACCACCCGTCCAGGTCTGGTTGTCGATCATGCCTCGCTCGCTCCACTCACTGATGGTGGAGTTGTTCGTCCCCATCCAGTCCATAAAGCGAATTGCACGCGTGTCCTCGATCACGTCCAACCAATCGGGATTGAAAATGGCGCCTGCTTCGTGAAGGTCGAGGTGTTCTTCTTTGATCATCGTGAAATTGCGAAGGTGATCGCCGGTGCCATTCGGGTCCGTCTCTGAAATATTGAGAAAAATCGTGTTGCCGCCAGCCTCAAATGTAATTTTGTTTCCGTCGTGGCTGATGATCTCAACATCTCCACCGAGTCTGAACTCACCTTCGCCTTCGTACTCCAAAACATATGTGCCGGCACGCGTTGCACGAACACCTTCATTGTCATTGGTGTCCGACCAAGCCCAAATTGTTCCAATAGAGTCGATTTCTTCCGGAATTTCTGTCGGCCACCCATTTTCGTCGAGGTATCCCGCCTCTGACAGTTGCTCATTGGAAAAAGCGCCCCACTGGTCGGTGTGCCCGACTAAGCCGCGAGATGACTTCATGATATCCAGAAAAACCATACCCGTTGACCAGTCAGACAGACCGCCAAGACCATAAGCAATTGTCGGATCAGCCAAACCATCCAGACTTTGCATTTCAGGTACACTATCTGTTGTTATTCCGGGCGCACCACCCGGTGTTGGAGAAACCGCATCAGCAGCAGTTGTTGTAATCGTCAGGCGTGCTTCTGATACATTACCAGCCCCGTCCGTTACCCAATATTTGACGGTCTCGGTCCCCGTGTAATCCTGCGTGGGACGATATGTGATCGTGCCATCACCATTGTCAAAAATTTGTCCGTGCTTCGGCGGGGTGATGCCATCAATAACCACATCATTTCCCTCGGGATCAGCGTCGTTCGCTAGTAAATTAAGGATGCTGTCCTGGTTGCCTTCAACTGTAACTGTTTCATCTGCGGCCACAGGCGCTGCGTTATTGAGGTCGACCTCACCTCGGTAAACAGCGTCGCGGTAACTAAAGAATTCATTCCCCAACTGTACATTGTCATCGATGAATACCGGGGTACTAAATTTGTAAATTTCACCTGTTAGTCGGTCTGAATAATACTGCTGGGCAAAGAAAACATTCTGGCCATCTGCAGTGCTGTAGTACCCATCAGTTTCCAAGATATGGACCACCTGACTAAGACCTAAATTGTAACTGTCATCACCTGCTGGGATCGGTGTTTGACCTAGACTGTCTGTCTTCGTGCCCCGAATTTGGACCGTCCGACCGCCGGGCACATCATGCGCTCCGTTGTAAACCAGCGTTTCATCCAATGCGATGCTAACAGGCACCGGCGTGATAACTTGTCCTTCAATAAGAGTATCAAACTCAGGCAGGTAACCTGCAATTTCTTCTGCGTCATCGCCAAGGTTCTTGAATTCTGGATTGACGATAAAGAACTGTTTCATGTCCAGCGTGAGTTCATCATTCGTCCAATGATGCGACAAATCAATTCCTGCACGGTTAAAACCTTCGATCGTTGCATTTGTTATAACGATGTCAGAGGCATTGTTGCCGATTTGTATTCCGTTTAACGCGTTTGAAAATGCGGTGGGTTCCTTGCCGACCAAATCGAAATCGGTAAGAACATAATGCGCCGTATACTCAAGCTCCGCGCCAACTTGCACGGACCACGCCGTGAACTCAGAGAATTCGCTATGGATATCGTGTCCCTGATTTGGGTTGGCCTTAACGACGATTAAACCCTGATGCGAAGCAAAGGTTTCGTTATTGTGGAATGTAAGGATCGGCGCATCATCAATGGTGATTGATCCTTTCCCATCAAGCGCATCGGCGAGCTCAAACTGACCATTCTCTAAATTGATGTTCCCGCGGACGCTCGGATCGTCTGTGCGCGGACCTCGATGAAAATATGTGTACCCATGAGTTACGCTTGCAGCAACGTTGCCTTCGGCATGTACGAGCCGGCCTTGGAACCAGAATCCATCGCCCGTCCGGCCCATATCAAACAGGTCGAGATCGACCGTGTTCTTGGGATTCGTGAAAGCAACGCCTTCAGCATTGATCGCGATATTGTCTGTCCAAGTTCCAATTTCGTTCCCTGTTTCGGCGACAAAACCTGCGCCGAACGTGTCAAACGTCGCATTATTGTGCACTAGAACATTGGAATTATGGTGCACCAGCCCCCAACCGGGGGACCCAAACACAGCGTTCCCGACAGCCATCGCAGGGTTGTCCGCATCATCCACACCGTTGCTGTGGAAATGCAGCGAATACCGCCCCTGCACGTTGCTATCTGACTGAATGTCATCCCCAAACACACTGACAGCTTTCGCATCAAAGGATTTGTCGGTTCGGCCAAGTTCTTCAAAAGCCGCGTAGCGGATGTCGCTTTCACGCGAATGCAACATCACATGCCCGCGCTCGTTAACTGCGGCCCCCTCCTCGGACGAGAAGGTCACGTTGCGAGAATAGTTCGCCACCGAAATTTTGAGATCCGCGCGTGGGGAATCGTGATCGTGCTCTAACGCCAAATCAAACGTGATCGTATCGCCGTCTATTGCTGTGATCGTACGTACTTCATCTTCGGATTCGTGATAGCGAACGGCACGAATGTCCTGATCCCATTTATGACCATCATAGCGTGAACCCGCGATGACGATCGTATCACCAACCTGCCAATTGGTGGGAACTTCGGCCAAGGTAATCGTCGTATCGCCCGCCATTGGATCAGTGAGCGCTTTATGGTGCGCTGACTTTTCCTGACCGTGAACTTCAATTTCTCCCAGCGCCACCAAACCGCGGCTGAGCAAACTAGGGTCCCAATTGACATCAATCGCCCCATTGTTTGCAAACACAATATCTGCATTGACGCCTTCAGCGACAGGAGCATCGGCAGTACCGATAGTCAGCTTGCCCGTGTGGCCCACAACCATCGTATCAACGACTAGCTTTGTGTCACTTTGCGTCGCAAAGTGAAGCTCACCCATAACCCCAACAGAAAAAACGCTCTCCTCGGACATCCCGTGATACGAAACATCAACGCCCGTAGGAATGAAAACCTTAGAGTCTGCGCCGGGTACTTCGCGGTCACGCCAAGTGTCTGGATCGAACCAAGATCCGTTCGAGATCGCGACATGCGTCGCGCCAGACATTGACACAAGATCGGCAGCGGGAGAGTGATTATCCATTTGGATCCCCATCTAAGAGATTTGACTAAAATAATTGGGCTTAATTTTCTGACTCAATTTACGGTCAGTTTTCATTCAGGACGGTTTGTGCTGATTTTCAGATACTTGAATTCACAAGCATAAAGTTTGGTTTGGTCAGGGCATGTGGCTCTCGCGTTAGAAACAAATTTGTACAAACTTGCCGTAGATTACTACGCCTGTCATCAATAAGTATTACTTTATCAGTAAGTGGCGATTATCTGCTCAATAGCAGTGCCATCCCGAGACCACATAAAAGTCAGGAGGTTAGATAAACGGCTCCGGGTTCGCGTTGTCCCGGCCTTCTAAATTGGGCAGCATGATCTTGTTGCACGGTGACCTATTGACTGATTTTCTCGCCGTATGGAGGCGCGCTGCGCACGTATGATCACGGTTGACGACGGCGACTAAATCCCCGATTTTGACGTGGTCTGGATCTGATCGAACGCAGTTGCGACTCGATCCAATTTGCCGATCTGAATTGCATCAACTATGGCAGCGGTTCAGCGGTCATTAGCTACGGCAGGACGGATCAGATCAAACTCATTGGGGTTTTGAGGCTGAACGAGACCAAATACTTCTTCTTCGACAACTGACTCCACTTACCTCAGGAATTGGAAATGCAAAGCGCCGCCCCACATACGGAAGCGGCGCTTCATCATTGGCGGTGCGTGGATCAGTCGATCAGGCCAATCTGCTTATAGAAGGCGTGGTTGTCCCAGAACAAAAACTCTTCATCCATGACACCCTCTTCAGTCCAGTGGCCGATGGTTGCCATGGTCAGCTTATAGCTTTTTCCAGTGGGTTCGATGAACTGGTCCGTGCCGATCTGCATCGGTTCGGAGAACGTGCCCTCGATAACGCCGACGACGCCTGTCCACTCGCCGTGGCCGATGCGGATCGGGTGGGTTTCGATACGGGTGTCGGGGGCGAATGTGAAGAAGGCTTGCAGGTCTTCGATATGCATCTCGATACCTTCGGTCACACGACCATCCGGCCAATGGACCTTGATGTCTTCGGCGTGGCTTTCATGAAGTCGTTCCCATTGCTGGTTAGAGAACACCTCGAAATCGAGGGTATCGAAGGTCTCTAGGTTAGCTTCGATTCTGGCATCCTCAGCCTGACGGGCGGCCAGTTCGGCGAGTGCCGCCAGCGTCGCGGCGTTGTCATCGGCCGACGCCGGAACGACGCCGTGGGCAATTAGGGCTGCGGTAGCTAAAGCTTTGATTTTTTTGGTCATAGTGGTCTCTCCTCTTCAGGGTTGGCGCATCCCGGTGATGCGTTGCCAAAAGAAGTAACGATGAATAATTTCGCAGAAAATGTTGAATTTATTGTTTCACTCTCTTCATTTTGTTCTCAATTGAAAGATGTCTACAGGCGCCCTGAGCAGCGAATATCCTCCACCTCGAAATCAATCAGCACGCGCTTCTTGCACTGCACGTAGCGACCTTCCTCCTACCCTACTCAAACTTCGAAGCTGGGGATCGCCCCCCCCAACGGAGCCCGCTACAGCCATTTTCACGGCGGAGCGGGCGGAGTTCAATTCGAAGCAGCCTTCGACCAACACCGACTGTTCTACGGCATAATTAAGAACAAAATCAGGATAGTGTTACGCCGATAATACCATTTTGTTCTCTATCAGCGATGCATAGCTTGGCGTCAGTTTCAACCAGCCCCAATCCAATACGACGCAGCGGGCTATCGAACGAAAGGACCAATGACATGACCACCCAAACCTCCTCCGTATCCGCCGATTATGCAGCCACTTTGCTGCGTCTTACCAGTGGCGGGCTTTTCCTAGCCCATGGCCTTCTAAAGGTGAATGTAATCACCGTCGCCGGTACGGTAGGCTTCTTTGAGAGCCTGGGCCTGCCAGGAGTCCTGGCTTATTTGACCATCGCAGCAGAGATCGGCGGCGGATTGGCCCTGATCGCGGGTGTCGCGGTCCGGCTGGTGTCGCTGGCCCTGATCCCGGTGCTGCTGGGGGCGACATGGGTGCATGCCGGAAATGGGTGGCTGTTCTCTGCCGAAGGTGGTGGCTGGGAGTTCCCGCTGTTCTGGGCCGCAGCGCAGATCGCCATCGCGATCCTTGGCGCGGGTACATTCGCACTGCGCATTCCCGCGCTGAGCCGCGCTTTGGGCCAATTCGCCTGACGTGTCCCCATTATTTGCTGACGAAATGCACACATAATGTCTAGCCTCGCATACCCTCCCCCAAATGCCCGTTCAGCCCTGAACTGCATAAGAAACTGAAAAGGAATAGAAAATGCTTATCGACGGAAAATGGGTCGAGAACTGGCAGCCTGTCCAGAAGGCCGACAAAAAAGGTCGGTTCGTGCGCCAGGTGTCAAGTTTCAGGAACTGGATCACCCCCGATGGCAGCGCTGGCCCCACCGGCGAAGCGGGCTTTGAGGCGGCTCCGGGACGCTATCGGCTGTATGTTGCCCTGATCTGTCCCTGGGCCTCGCGCTGCTTGATGGCCCGCAAGCTAAAGGGCCTTGAAAAGATGGTGGAGGTTACGGTCGTCAACCCAGTTTTGACCGAGCAGGGTTGGCAGTTTGGCAGCTATCCCGGTGCCGACGAAGACCCGCTGTTCGGGGCACGCTACATGCACGAGATCTATACGCAAGCCGACCCCAGCTTTACCGGGCGCGCGACCGTTCCTGTGCTTTGGGACACCAAGCGCAATGTGATGGTGAACAACGAAAGTGCCGACATCCTGCGGATGTTCGACACGGCGTTTGAGAAACTGGTGCCGTCCGATATACGCCTGTACCCCGATAATCTGGTGGCAGAAATCGATGCACTGAACGGCACGCTCTACGATCAGTTCAACAACGGCGTCTACAAGGCGGGGTTTGCCAGTTCGCAAGAAGCATATGACGAGGCGGTCCTCGGCGTGTTCCAGACGTTGGATATGCTGGAGGGCCAGTTGACGGGTAACTATCTGCTGGGCGATGAGCTGACGGAGGCGGACATCCGTGCGTTCGTTACCCTAATCCGCTTCGATGCCGCCTATCACGGTCTGTTCAAAACTAATCTGCGCCAGATCGCCGACTATCCGAGGCTGACCGACTACCTGAAGCGGATCCTGCAGCTGCCGGGCGTGGGCGAGACGGTCAACATGGATCACATCACCCGCGGCTATTACTCCGTCAAGGCACTGAACCCGACGGGTATCAGGCCGGTTGGTCCGGCACATGTCGAGGAGTTGATCGCAGCCAGTCGGTTGCCGTCGGAGGAATCCCCCCTATTCGAATGACGCAGCATATCGTGGATGGCTGACGCTGAAGTGCCGCGTTCAAGTTTCAGCGCCCCATTTTGCCGGAAATTACGCAAGTAGGCTGTCGACCATCGTGAAAAACAATGGGCACAGCTGCCGGCAGGATCGAAGACCTGACCAGGCGTTCACTCGCAACTGGCACCGCCACATGCACGGTTCACAAGCTTGGAAGCTAGGGCATGACATTATCGCGCTCATTAGCTGCACTTGTTTGACGGCCATGCTGGTCGCTGTTCGGTAGGCCGTCAGTGATATGGCGGCGAAAATGACGGTCTTTTTTCAATGTGCCCGGCGGCCAAACTGATAATCATCCCAGCACACGGCGATTATTAAATCTTTCGCAATAGTGCGGCCCACTCAGTCCGTTATCCTGACATTGACTCGACATCCGTCGGCGAAGCGAATGTGGAAAGTCCGGCGCGCAGGTGGCTCCGCATCAAGTATTGATAGGCCAGACTATCAGATTCCTCTATGGCGCGCAAAATGGCCTCGTGCTCAAGAAAGGTTTCGCCCTGGATAATGCGGCGCGTCTTGCCGCGCTGCATTATGCGTAGGATGACAGGAGTCATAAGCCTGTAGATATCAAGAATGGATTTATTGCCAGTAAGGGCCAGCAGTCCGGTGTGGAACTCCAGATCACATTGTGACGCCTCAACCATGTTCGGCGCTTCAACCATTTGCTGGTTGATCTCACGCAGCGCGACGATGTCCTTTGGGGTCGCCGTATCAAAGACGTTCAGAACAACGCCGATCTCGACTAATTCACGGAACCCCTGAATATCGTCGAATGTTTTGCGTGATATCTCGGCGACGTTGAACGATAGGATATCAAAGGCGCGGTTCATCCGATGATCAACGATGGTAGCCCCCACCTTCGGTCGCACATCGACAATGCCATAGGCCTTGAGCATGCGCATCGCCTCGCGCACAGTGTTGCGACTAGTCGCAAATTTCTCACAGAGTTCCCGTTCGGTCGGCAGCTTGTCCCCGACGGTCAAACCATCCGTCTCAATCAACTCGCGGATCTGGCCTACCACGTGTTCGACGGCCGAACCGCTATCGAGTTCACCAGATGTTTCGTCCAACGCGCAATACCCCCAAGATGATCTGACGGCCCGCGACCCTTCGGGACGCAGGACGTTGCTGCCTTTTTGTCATCTAACAGCCCACGTCGCAATCGGCGGATAAAAGAGAATGATCGCTAGCACCACCAGCTGGATCGCGATAAACGGCAGAAGAGCGGTGTAGATATGCTTGAGTGTGATATCCTTCGGCGCCACACTCTTTAGATAAAACGCTGCAGGACCAAAAGGCGGCGTCAAGTACGAAACCTGCATATTGACCGCGAATAATATGCCGAACCAAATCGGATCGTACCCTAGCTGCACCACGATCGGCACAAAGATGGGAAGCGTCAGCAATGCAATCCCGATCCAGTCAAGAAACATTCCCAAGACCAGTAGTATCAGCATCATCACCATGATGATCACTACCGGCGGCGCATCAAGCGCGAGGATGGACTGAGAGACGAACCGGTTGCCCCCCATCAGGTTATAGACCCCGACCAGCACCGCCGCAGCAATCCCGATCCAGATGATCATGCCACATGTTTCGAGCGTGTGGACAAGGCTGTCTTGCATCATCTTTAAGTTCAACTCGCGTCGGAAAAGCGAAATGATCATCACCGCCGATACGCCCATCGCAGCCGCTTCGGTGATGGAGGCAATCCCGCCATAGATTGACCCAAGAACCACCACAACGATCAGCAAAGGTGCCCCGAGCGAGCGCAGCGCACTCCACAGCGATTCCTCGGCTGCCTCCTCGTTGGACATGGGTGGCCCCAACTGCGGATTGCGCCAGCACATGAAAAGAACGTACGCGACATAAAAGGCCAGTAGCAACAGTGCGGGCGTAATCGCCGCCACAAAGAGATCAGCGATCGATACACTGGCGACCAGTCCGAAGATGATCAAGACGATCGACGGCGGCATCATGGTGCCTAAAGAGCCTCCGGCGCAAACGACACCGATCGAAAGGTTCCGGTCGTAGCCCAGACGCAGCATTTGCGGCAGCGCCAAGATGCCGAGCAGCACGATCTCTCCGCCGATGACGCCTGACATCGCGGCCATGAGGATCGCTACGATCAGCGTTTGCACTGCGACGCCACCAGGTAGGCGCCCGGCCAGAATGCGCATGCCGTTAAAGAGCGACCTGGCGATGCCAGAGCGATCCAGCATCGCTGCCATCAGAATGAACATCGGAATGGCGACCAGCGAGTATTCGGTAATGAACCCAAATATCCGTGACGTTACCAACGGCAGCGCCGCAGTGCCGAACCAGCCAAAGGTAAAGGCCAGCGCAACGAGACCCGTGACCCAGGCAAGAGGCTGTCCCGTTAGAAGCAACAGAAAGATCGATGCGACCAACAGATATGAGCCGTATTCGATGCCAAGCGCGTTCAGGCCCATATTTAATGCTCCGCCTTTGATGTGTATGTGTTTTGAGAGACATCTCGGCGGATCGCAGCGATCAGGTGCAAAAGTGTCTGCACGAACATGACAACCACACAGATCATCACGAGCATTTTCAGCAAGGCAGGGGTTGGCGGGTTCCATGAGGTGCCCGTGCCTTCCAGCCGCAACTCGCCCGTTGGCGTAAACCATGACTTTCCGACCATCGTCCAGCTGGCAAAGGAAAGACCCGCAAAAAAGACCAATGCGATGCAGGAATTGATGATATCCAGCATCCGGCGACGGCGCGGGCTAACAGCATCGTAGATCATGCGCACGCGGATATGTTTGTCGCGCGCCAAGGCGATAGGGCCACCCAGCAGGAAAATCGCGGCGATCAGAAATGTGGTCGTCTCATGGGCCCAGTAGGTCGGAGTATCGAAGACATATCGCGAAATCACCTCAATGACGGTAATCACAAATGCTACGAAGATAGCCCAAGCAAAAAACTTGGTTGATGACGCGACATGTCGATCCAACCCAGTCCGGGTATCGGTATCTAAATCTTTGATCTCGGAATTAATTTCAGTCGCATCCGCCATGATGTGCCAGCCCTCCTTTCGCAAACCAGTCTTGCGCCCGCCACATCACATGACGGACGCTTTTTGTTGTATCAGAGCAGGTTTCGGCCGCGCAGATATGTCGTCACAGCATCATAGTAGCGCTGTGTCATCTCTGTGCGCGGCGCCCAGTTCTGCCATTCTTCCTGCGCGATGCGACGGAATTTGGCGCGCTCATCACCGGACCAGTTGATGATCTCGATGTCGGGATTTGCACGGGCTTCTTCTACGGCAGCCGCGTCTAGCTGACGAACAGAATAGATGTGATTAAAGCTGAACTGCTGCACAGAGGCTGTCAGAATGGATTGAATATCTCCTGGTAAGCCGTCCCAGATTTCCTTGTTGATCGAAACGTCAATCATAGGCAGCGAATGGAAACCAGGATAAAGTGGATAGTTCGCGATATCGTTCATCCCCAGCGCCTGGTTAGTGGCAAAGACGGTGTTGTCAGCCGCATCAACCACTCCTTTGTCCAGAGCCGAAAATATCTCGGACCCTGGCAATGACACGGGTGCCGCACCTGCCTTGGTGAAGATTTCGAAGACCATGCCTTCGGGGGCACGCATTTTGACGCCCTGTAAGTCTTCGACCGCACGGATCGGCACGCGGGATACAAAGGCCTCAGGCTCGGTGGCGGCTGCGCCGATGAAATGTACACCGTAAGGCTCAACCAGTTCAGAATAAAGCTCGTTACCGCCGCCGCTTTCCATGAAGCCCAGCAGTTCAAAGGGATCACTCCATGCGCCAACGAGGTTGCCCATCATCGCGAAAGCCGGATCCTTGCCGGAAAAGTAGCTCGGGTCGGTCAGATGCCCTTGCAGAATGCCGGCACCGACGGCGTCCAGCGTATCCGTGTGCGGCACGACAGAACCAATCGGCAAAATCTCTACTGCAATACGTCCACCGGACAGTGCGCCGACTTCCTCGGCCCATTTCTGTTTGTTGACGAAACCGGGTTCGCCCGCGGTTTCAGATGTCTGGAATGTCCAGTTGTAATCCTGCGCCGTGGCAGCACCAGTAAATCCAAAGACCGAAACTGCAAGCGCAGCTATACTGGTCAGCTTCTCAATAAAGCGCATCTCCATACCTCCCATTTGTTGATGCTTAAATCTCGTGCTTAGTCTCACGGGCGGAGATCAAATCCTCCACCGTGATGTCAAAAACTACGCATGGTCGACAGATCAAAGCAACAACAGTTTGTGAAAAATCAGCCTTTTTATCCTACAAATGCATAGTTTTAAGAATATTTCGCGAAGTTATGACATGATTTTTCTTCAAATGTGGAGCAAATAGAAGTCACTGGTCCTACAAAATGAGAATCGCGATCACCAGAAGGAAAGCAAAACCATGAACATTCTGAAGGGCAAAGTCGCGCTTGTGACCGGCGGCAATGGAGGAATTGGGCTGGCGATGGCGCAAGCTCTTGCCGACGCCGGCGCAAACTTGGCCATTGTCGGGCGCGACGGCTCAAAAAACGACGGTGCGACAGCACTGCTGCGCCGAACGGGCTCCGCTGCCCCACTCTCTTATGTCGGCAATATGACGGACCCCAGCGACGTCGAATCCGTCATCAGTCACGTAGCCCAAGACGCTGGCAGACTTGATATCCTGATCAATAATGTCGGAACAAACGACCGCAAACTGCCACAGCAGTATTCCCTCGAAGAATGGAACGCCTTGCTTACGAGCAATCTCACCTCGGCCTTTGCGGTATCACAGGCCGCCTACCCGATCCTGCGCGACCAAGGTGCGGGCAAGATCGTAAATATCGGCTCGATGCTGTCGTTGTTCGGATCAGCGATGTCTGCTCCCTATGCTGCAGCTAAGGGCGGATTGGTGCAGATGACCAAATCGCTGGCTTGCGCTTGGGCAACGGACAACATTCAAGTGAATGCCATTCTGCCCGGCTGGATCGAGACGGATCTGACGGTCACTGCCAAGCAGCAGATACCGACGTTGGAGGAACAAGTGAAGCTGCGGACACCTGCAGGACGCTGGGGCCGACCCGACGATCTGCGCGGGGCAGCAGTGTTCTTGTGCTCACGTTCAGCTGATTTTGTGACAGGTGTCAGTCTGCCTGTTGACGGTGGCTACTCCTGCGCGGTTTGACTGGCTCGTAGGAAGACCCGAGACACAGATCAGCGACACAGGGCATAAGCGACAGAAAACAGATAAAGTTATAGGCAACTGCGAACCACGTGGACACCCTGAGAAAACCCTGCGAGCTCGAATAGACCTTACTCATGTATTGCCGCATCGCCTTGTTGACTGGTTGGTGGACGTAAGGACGTGCAGCAGTGCTAGTCAAGATGCGTAGCGATGGCTTTGGGTGTTCCTCTCTCTAGGTCAACTGCCTGCGTTTTCGCCCGCATACTCCTTGCCATCCACATCCCACGGTTACCCCACCAGCTAGGACACAAGCCGCTTGCCACCTGCGAAGAGGCGCATCTCTACTAGCTCGCGGTTCCAAATGGTCTAGAACTGGTTGACCAATGAGGTTCACCGTCCGGTCCCCACTTGATGATACGTTCGCCTGCGTCATCTTAATGGTAAGTCATTTTCCGAACGATGTCCGCCATCGCTTAGATGCAGAATTCTTCGCCCCAAGGCGAAGGTCCGGCAGGTGCCGCTCAGAATGTACTCCCAGCCAGTCTGGTTGCGGATCAGGTCTTAGCTGAAGCTGCGGTCCCCGATCAGGCAGGGCCGCCCTCTAGGTGTATGTCCAGTCATAGCTGTTGCGCCACTAATCGACCTCGCCTCCGATGGCGTGCGGATGTGCCGTTGCTCCTTGACAGCGATGTCGTAGATCGAATCGCAAGACATGGCGAGCGTGAAGCACTCGGTCCGGACCGGCTGGTTGTCACATACACTGGTGACCCCTGTTAGACGGTCGAGATCGTCGCACTTATAGATATAGGCCGCAGCCATACTCAGCTGGTTGGCACCAATGATCATGACCGCGTTGGACGGTGCCGTGAAATTACCGACATTGTCATCGGTATTCTTGAAGTCTGGCGTGCACCTTAGGATGCATCCAATCTGTTGAGATGTTGCCGCATGGCAGCAACCGTCGCCTCTTCATCCTGCATTTCAAGCGCATCGACGACATGATTGTGCTCTATCAGCGTTGTCACCTCGCGCCCCTCCCAATAGAGCAGGGGCCGATAATACTCAAAGAGCCATGTCAGTGTCGCCTTTGAAACGGCCAACAGAATTGGGTTTCCGGCTATCTCCGCGATACGCATATGAAATGCGATATCCATCTCGATGAACCGCTCACTATCGTTAACACACTTACGCTGCTTATCGATCAATGCCCGCAGGTCGGCAGCGTCTGCCGATGTGCATCGGGTGGCGGCCAAGCGGGCAATGCCGTACTCCAGAAGTTTCCGGGCGTTCTTGAGGTGTTCAATATTATCCGGCTCTGACGACAATAGCAGCTTGGCCATGTCTTCGATTTGATGCAGCGCATTGCTAGCGCTCAATTCATTTACCCGGCTGCGTTCCCCATGTGAGATCGTGATGACGCCCTTGTTGGCTAGGCTTTGAAGCGCTTCCCGTACAGCGGGCCTACCGACGCCGAAACGTTCCATCAGTGATCGTTCCGATGGCATGAAATCGCCTGGTGACAAATCACCATCCGCAATCATCTGCCAAAGCTTGTCGAACACCTGATCCGAAAGCTTCAGGCGGGTGATGAGTTTGGTCTTGTCGTCGTCAGCCATTGTGCAGAGATCTGTCCCTATCAGTGAGGTGATGGATACTTGAGCGAGGGGTGGTTTTCAAGCTAGGCCAAGGGCCATGTAGCGCCAGATGTATTGACATAGACGGCGCGGAGTGTGGTTGTAGCGCAGATGAATAGCCGGTTTCGCTTTGGCCCTCCAAAGGTGAGGTTTGCGACAACTTCATCAATTAGGATCTTGCCCAACAAGGTGCCGTCAGGCGCATAGCAGTGCACCCCATCCCCGGCGGAGGTCCAGATGCGGCCTGCGACATCGACCCGAAATCCGTCGAACAGACCACAATCGCTGGCGGCCACTGTCTGCCCGTCCCTAAGGCCGTCGGCCGACACCGGATAGGCGCGGATCACGGGCGCACAGTCCCGGTCATGTGTCTGGCCGGTATCCGAGACATAGAGGATCTTCTCATCTGGAGAGAAGGCCAACCCGTTGGGCTGCCGCAGGTCACCTGCGATTTTGCTCAGTTCACCACTCACGCTGATCCGGTAGACATTGTTCTCACCAATCTCAGAGGGTGCCGCATCGCCTTCATAGTCACTGTCGATCCCGTAGGTTGGATCGGTGAACCAAACGGTCCCATCGGATTTGACGACAATATCATTGGGTGAATTCAGGAGCTTCCCCTCAAACTGGTCGGCGAGATTGGAGGTCGTGCCATCATGTTCGATCCGGCTGATCCGGCGCCCCTGATGTTCACAAGAGACTAACCGCCCCTGCGGATCTAGGCTGTGGCCATTGTGATATCCGCAAGGTGAAAGGAACGTGGACACGTTACCATCCGTTTCATCCCACCGCATAACACGATCATTCGGAATGTCAGAGAACAGCAGATATTTTCCTGCCGGGAAGTAGACGGGCCCTTCGAGCCAGCGGCCACCCTGACAAAGCACTTCGATATGCGTGTTCGCTAGGATCAGACCCCGAAAACGGTCGTCATGAACCTCGTAGTCCCGAAGCGGCATATGTTGTTCTCCTCTAAATCATCGAATTTATACTGGTATGATGACATGATTAGTATATAAGGTCGAGTCACGACGGCTTTGGAGGAAGCCGGAAAGAAGTTTTATGGGAGGAAGACAATGAAGACTCAGAAAGCGCTCTGGGGACTCGCGCTTGGTGCGGCGCTCCTGACTACATCGGCCTTGGCCGGGCCAGAGGTCGTCGAAGGACCCGGTTACAACCCGGCATGCTTTGCGCCGTGGGACGAAGAAACGAAATATCTGCAGTGGGAGGGACGCGAGGGACCATACCGGATCGCAGTCGTCAACGGCTTCGTCGGAAACACCTGGCGGATTCAGATGATCCAAACGGCAAAGGCCTTTGCTGAAGACCCGACAATTTCAGATAGTATTGCCGAATTGAAGGTGGTCTCGACCGGAACAGACGCGCCTGCGCAACTTGGCGCGATCGAGGATTTTATCAACCAAGGCTACGACGCCATCGTCACCATTGCCGTCAGCCCTGACGGGTTCGATCGTGTGATCCGCTTGGCCGACCGCAACGATGTGGTCCTCGTACCATTCGACAATGTGCTCGACACTGACCAGGTCATGCAAGTCAATGAAGACCAGTATCTGATGGGGCGCACCTATGCTGAACATGTGCTGGGTGAACTTGCGGCAGTCGGCAAGACCTCTGGCAAGGTGCTGGAAGTGCGCGGGCTGGCGGGGAATTCCGTTGACCGTGACCGGTCGCAGGGGATCAACGACGTGCTGGATGAATCTGGTGGTGACTGGGGTCGGGTCAGCGTTGTCGGCAACTGGGATGACGGAACCGCGCAGAAGGTCGTGGCGGATGCCATTGCCGTACATGGTGAATTCGACGCCATCCTCGCACAAGGTGGAACCACTGGCGTCGTGCAGGCGATGCTCGATTCGGGGCATCCTATGGTCCCGATTTCAGGTGAGTCAGAGAACGGCTATCGCAATTATCTGGCCGAGTATGCCGATGAAGGGTTGAAAGGAATTTCTATCGGTCAGTCGCCCGGTCTTGTGGCCATCGCGATGAAGGCCGCGGTCTCGGCACTTCAAGGCAATGTCATGCCGCAGTTGATCTCGGTTCCGCTGCCGATGGCGACTTATGATGAACTGGAAGACGGTGTGAATTATTGGTCGGACCTACCGGACAACTTCTTCACTGTGAACGAATTCCCGCCATGTGACGTGAATATCTCTGGCCCCGCGATTATGGCGCAGGATGAGTCCGACACGAACTAAGCAGAACTAGGGCGGGCGCAGACCTGAACGTCTGCGCCCCGTTTTTTCAGGGACACTACAGATGACCAAGGCGAAAGAGGAAATTGTCGCGCTGCGCGACGTTTCGCGCTATTTTGGCGGCATCACGGCGCTGTCGGGGGTGGATTTCACCTGCCACAGCGCCAGCGTGCACGGCATTCTTGGCGAAAACGGCGCCGGTAAATCGACGCTGATCAAGATTCTGTCCGGCGTTTTGAAGCCAAGCGCGGGCGAAGTGCTGGTCGAGGGACGGCCTGTGACCTATCGCTCGACCGCCGAAGCGGTGCGCGATGGCATCGTCTGTGTGTTTCAGGAATTATCGCTGATCCCCGATCTTTCGGTGGCCGACAACATATATATCGATACTCCGCCCAAGCGTTTCGGCCTGATTGACAGAAGAGCCCAGCGGAAGCAGGCAGTGGAACTTCTTGCCCGGCTCAATGCGTCAGAGGTCCATCCCGACACCCTGATCCGCGATCTGAGCCTGTCGCGTCGCCAGATCGTTGAGATCGCCAAGGCGCTGGCCAAATCGCCCAAGCTGCTGATCCTGGATGAAGCGACCTCGGCCTTGACGGGCAAGGATGTCGACACCGTATATGCACTGCTTTCGGATCTGCGCGCAGACGGTGTGGCTAGCGTGTTTATCAGCCACCGGATGCATGAGGTTGACGCGCTTTGTGATCGCCTATCGGTCTTTCGTAACGGCCAGCATATCGAGACCTTCGACAAAGGCGAACGCAGCGATGCAGAGATCGTGCGCCTTATGATCGGGCGCGAGATTTCCGCGCAATACCCGCCCAAGCCCAAGCGACAGCCTGCGCCGCCGGCGTTGGAAGTGAAAAACCTGCGATGGGAAAACAGCCTGAAAGGCGTGAACCTGAAGGTCAAAGCGGGCGAGATTCATGGCTTGGGCGGTCTTGACGGCCAGGGCCACAAGGAATTGCTGCTCGCAGTTTTCGGTGCGCTGAAAGGCGTAGAAGGAGAGATCAAGCTGCATGACAAACCCTTTCGGCCCACCTCGCCCGCCGCTTGCAAAAAAGCAGGGCTGGCCCTCATCCCGGAAGACCGCAAGACCGAAGGTCTGATGCTGAACCTGTCGATCCGCGACAATCTTTTGCTGCCGAATTACGCAGCCGTGTCACGCGGGCCGATCATCGACAGCCGACGGGCAGATGATGCGGTGCGCGACGGGGTCACCCGATTGCAAATCAAGGCGGGCGATACCGCGAACCCGGTGGAAACCTTGTCCGGCGGTAATCAGCAGAAGGTGGTCATCGCGAAGTGGATGATGCTTGATCCCGACATCGTCCTACTGAACGACCCAACACGCGGGATCGACGTGGGCACCAAGCAAGAGATATTTCGCCTGATGCGCGAACTGGCAGACGCAGGCAAAACGATCCTCTTTTATTCAACCGACTATGCTGAACTGATAGGCTGCTGCGACCGGGTCTCGATCCTTTATGACGGTGCGGTGGTGACAGTACTGGAAGGCGATGCGTTGACGGAGGACGCAATCGTTGCGGCCTCGCTCAACATGCACGAAAGAGGTGCGGCATGATCGCGAAACCCTTGCGCCGCAATCGCGGATTCGCCGCTGCACTAATCCTGTTTCTGGTGCTCTTTGTTGTCTATCACATCCTGCATCCGCGCGGATTTTCGACGGCGGTCTTCATCCAGAACGCAAATGAAACCGTGGCCATCGCCTTTGTCGCCATGGCGCAGACGATCCCGGTGCTTATCGGCGGGCTTGATTTGTCGGTGGGTGCGGTGATGACGCTGACGGCCTGTCTTGCCTCTTATCTGGTGGTGGGCACGCCCGCGCAGATGATCTTTGGCATGTTCTTGACGCTGCTGGCCGGTACGACGTTTGGTGTAATGAACGGGTTGATTGTCGTCTTCGGGCGCATCCAGCCGATCATCGCCACCCTCGCTACAGGGGCCATCGCGATGGGCTTGGCGTTGCTTCTGCGCCCGACGCCGGGTGGAGACATCGATGCCGACCTGAATTGGGCGCTGACGAATTCCGTCTTTGATTTTGCCGAAACATACGGTCTTGCCGATGACGGCAACGCAGCCTGGCTGCAACCCTTTGCCAATATCCCGGTTCCGCTGATCATCCTGCTGGTCGTGGCTTTCGGTGTCTGGACGCCATTCAAGCGCACGGTAACGGGTCGCACACTTTATGCCATCGGATCGGCCGAGAGTGCTGCCAAGCTATCGGGGCTTCCTGTGCGCCGGGCAAAAATCGCAGCCTTTGGACTGGCGGGGTTCTTTGCCTCTTGTGGCGGGCTATATCTGGCAATCCAGACCTCATCGGGGAACGCCGACATCACGCAAGCCGGGGCTTATACGCTGAATTCAATTGCCGCTGTGGTGCTCGGAGGCACATCACTTCTTGGCGGGATCGGCGGGGCCATCGGATCGCTTGTGGGTACTGGCATTCTGCGGGTCATTTCGTTCTATTTCCGCATTCTCTCGGTTGATCCGCTGATCCAACCGCTGATCGAGGGGCTAGTTCTTCTTGCCGCAGTCAGCCTCGGTGCCCTGCGCACACTACGGATCAAAAACAAACTGGAGCACTTCCGATGAACACACAGTTTTCAGTTTCGCCAGAGAATAAGCCCATTTTTATCGCCCTTGGCTTCACGTTGGTAATCATTCTGATTGGCACGGGTTATACACTGATCACACAGGGCGCGGCGCCGATGCTGATGCCGTCCTATCTGGCGCAACAATTGCAGATCGGCGCATTCCTTGGGGTGTGTGCTGCTGGAATGATGATGGTGATCCTGCTGGGACACATTGACTTGTCGATCCCGTGGACACTGACAGCGGCAGCCATGATGGCCACCACCGTCGGGGGGCCATGGGCTATTCCCGCCGGGCTGGCGGTGGGGCTGATCGTAGGGCTGTTCAATGGGTTGGGCGTGTCAGTTCTACGCATTCCCTCGATGATCTTTACCTTGGGTGTAGATACGGCTCTGCGCGGATTGATGGTCGCCCATACCGGTGGTTTCGCGCCGCAGACCGAAGCGACGCCCTTGATGCGGTTTCTTGCAGCTGATCGCGTGCTTGGCATTCCGGTCGCGCTGTTTGTCTGGGCGGGTGTATCCATCGCGATTGCGGGTCTCTTGTCACGCACGGGCTTTGGCAAGGCGGTTTACGCAACCGGCGCAAAGGAATCGGCGGCATTTCTGTCGGGCATACGCACGAAATGGGTGAGTGTCGGGGCCTTCATGATTTCATCGCTTTGCGCCGCAACTGCGGGGATTCTCCTGGCAGGCTATTCAGCAAAAGCCTATCAGGGCATGGGCAACCCCTATCTGTTGCCCGCAATCGCAGCAGTGGTGCTAGGCGGCACACATATTCTGGGAGGACGCGGGCGCTATATCGGGACGCTGATCGGTGTCATCCTGATCGTCTTCCTGAATTCTGTGCTATCGATCATGCAAATGCCGGAAGCCGTCCGCCAGATTATTTACGGCACCGTGATCATCGGCATGCTACTGGTCTATGGTCGTGAAACAACAAGCAGAAACTGAGTAAGGAAAGCGTGAGCGTGCAAGACACAGCAACCATCAATCTTGATCCGGCGGGCACCTATATCGGTCGCGTCTGGCGTCCTGGAATTGGCCCATCCGTGGTAATGGTCAAAGTCGGCGCTGTACTGGATATCACCAGTGCGCAGTTCCCGACGGTCTCGGCACTATTGGACACTGACAATCTGCCAGCCACACTAGCATCGTTAACTGGAGAACCGATCGGAGACTTGGCTGAATTGGAAGCCGGGTCGCGCAAGCAGGAGCGCCGGACAGAGGCCCTGCATCTACTGGCGCCCTGTGACCTGCAGGCAATCAAAGCTGCGGGCGTGACCTTTGCGCGCTCCATGATCGAACGGGTGATCGAAGAGCGCGCCGCAGGCGATCTGAACCATGCCGAGGCGATCAGAGCCGAGGTTGCAGCCATCATCGGAGGATCACTCAGTGATCTGGTGGCGGGTTCAGAAAAAGCGGCTGACGTAAAGAAGATGCTGATCGCGCAAGGGCTTTGGTCGCAGTATCTAGAAGTTGGCATCGGCCCCGATGCGGAAGTCTTCACAAAAGCGCAACCGATGTCCGCTGTCGGCTGGGGTGCGCGGGTCGGGCTACACCCGATGTCGAACTGGAACAACCCCGAACCCGAAATCGTCCTCGCCGTCTCCTCTAGAGGCGAGGTGAAGGGTGCCTGTCTGGGGAACGACGTGAACCTGCGCGATGTGGAGGGGCGCTCTGCCCTGCTTCTGGGCAAGGCAAAGGACAACAATGCTTCTGCCGCCATCGGACCATTCATCCGCATTTTTGACGACAGCTTTTCTATGGCAGACGTGGAAACGGCGGTTGTGACACTCGAGATCAGCGGCAGGGATGGATTTGCGCTGCGGGAAACTTGCCCAATGTCGCAGATAAGTCGCCCGCCGCAAAGCATTGTCGATCAGACCATCGGGCGTCACCATCAGTATCCCGATGGTTTCATGCTGTATCTCGGCAGTTTGTTCGCACCGACAAAAGATCGCGATGCTGAAGGGCAGGGCTTTACCCATCACATCGGTGATGTGGTCAGTGTCTCTTGCCCCGGCCTTGGGACGCTGATAAATCCGGTCGACCTGTCGACGTCTTGCGATCCGTGGGTTTTCGGCCACCGTGCCTTGATGACCAATCTTGCCGGAAGGAAACTGCTTTGATCGCTCAGACCTCAGACGCGCAGCCACATGCTTACCGGACGGCCCATGTCAGATAGCCCGCCTAAACGCCTGCGGTCGCAGGATTGGTTCGCAAACGCCGAACGCCTCGACATGACGGCGCTCTATCTGGAGCGCTTCATGAATTACGGGCTTACTCCGGAAGAGCTGCGGGCCGGCCGGCCGATCATCGCGATCGCCCAATCGGGCAGCGACCTGTCGCCATGCAACCGCATTCACCTTGAGCTGGAAAAGCGAATTCGTGACGGCATCCGCGACGCAGGCGGGATTGCGTTGTCCTTTCCCACACATCCGATTTTTGAGAACTGCCGGCGGCCAACGGCAGCGTTGGATCGCAATCTTGCCTATCTAGGGTTGGTCGAAATCCTGAATGGCTATCCAATTGACGGGGTTGTGCTCACGACCGGATGCGACAAGACCACGCCCTCTGCGTTGATGGCGGCTTTAACAGTCAACATCCCCGCGATCGTGCTGAATGGAGGACCGATGCTGAACGGTTGGTCCGGGGAAGAGCGTGTGGGCTCTGGCACGGTCATCTGGCGCGCGCGGCGCGCCTTGGCAGCAGGTGAGATTGACGAACGCACTTTTCTGGATCGCGCGGCGCGATCAGCACCGTCTGCCGGGCATTGTAACACCATGGGCACGGCCAGCACGATGAACGCAGTTGCCGAAGCGCTTGGGATGGCACTGACCGGTGCTGCCGCCATACCAGCACCATATCGCGAACGCGGTCAGATGGCGTATCAAAGCGGGAAAGCAGCGGTCGATCTGGTCACCCGCGACATTCGCCCGCTCGACATTATTACGCCAGCGGCCTTGCGCAACGCAATCCGTATTGTCTCGGCCCTGGGCGGTTCTACCAATGCACAGCCGCACCTGACGGCGATTGCAGCCCATGCGGGTCACGACCTGCCCACATCTGCATGGCAGGATCATGGTTTGCGCATCCCGCTTCTGGCCAATGTGCAGCCTGCTGGTGCTTATCTTTCAGAAGACTTTCACCGCGCAGGCGGGGTGCCTGCTGTCATGGCGGAACTGGCCAAGGCCGGACTGCTGGAAACTGACTGCCTGACGGTCACAGGTACGTCACTTGCTGACAATCTCGCAGGGCATGATTCGTTGAACGAGGAAGTTATCCGATCATGTGATAACCCGCTCAGCAAAAGCGCAGGCTTCATCGTGATGCAGGGCAATTTCTTTGATTTCGCCATTATGAAAGCGAGCGTGATTTCAAACAGCTTTCGGACGCGCTTTCTCAGCGATCCGGAACGGCCCAACTGCTTTACTGCACGAGTAGTCGTTTTTGATGGGGCGGAGGACTATCACGCGCGGATCAACGATCCCGCACTTAATATCGACGAGACTTGTATCCTTGCAATGCGCAACACCGGTCCACTTGGGTGGCCTGGCTCTGCCGAAGTGGTTAATATGCAGCCGCCGGACCAGCTGATCGCTGCCGGGATTGAGAGCCTCCCATCCATCGGAGACGGACGGCAGTCCGGCACATCAGACAGCCCGTCCATCCTGCATGTTTCACCTGAGGCGGCCCTTGGTGGTGGTCTTGCACTTTTGCGCGATGGGGACCGGCTGACCGTTGACCTGGATCACGGGCGGTGTGATCTCGATCTCAGCAAAGAAGAATTGGCAGAGCGAGCCGCCAAAGCGGACCCGAAGAGCATTGCGCCGCATACCCCTTGGGAAAAGCTCTTCATGGAGAATACGACGCAGCTGAGCGAGGGTATGGTCCTGCGCGATGCGCCGGCCATGCGCAACACATCGGCAAAGTTGCCCAAACACAACCACTAAGCGGGCGACGACTTTCCCTCTACGCGTTCGAGTGCCAGATACAGACCACCGGGATTTGGGGTTGCCACGGCGCCGCGAGATTGCACCCCAGCCTGCCAATAGCGCCCTGATCTCGGGCATCCTGGTGAGAGTCGCATCCACCCGCTCGCGCCAACTTGAGGTGCCCCTAAATCTCAATAAATCTTAACCAAATGACACGTCTTCTTACCCTTGAGGGTTTAGCCGAGCGCAGAGCCTCTCGCAGCGAGGTGCCGATGCTTGCAACCGAACTTCTGCCGGAAAGGTCGAGCGTACAGCCAGCATCTTCAAGCGCAACACGTGCCTTCATTACTCTTTTTCGTGCAACAGGAGGAAGAAAGCTGAACAAAGATAGCAAGAAGGGTTCATCAGCTTGGTATTTGATCCAGCAGGACTCCCAAGATTTGTGGCGTTTATGCGTTGCCTCGCTATCATGCGCGACATTTTCAAGCTGGGCCGAAATGGTCACCGGGTCTTTACCCAGCAGGTCAGCGACTTTAGCCGCTGCTTTTTCAACCCATTTACGCGCCCTGTCCGCATTGGAAAGTTTGGAAACCTCGGCGGAAATCAGTTTGTGCAATTGAGAAACGATGCTTGCAACATCTGCATTTTCAAGATCGGGAAAGGCAGTTTTGCCTGAGGTCAGATACGCCTCTTTGGCGCGTTCATAATAGACATGACTTTCAAGCTCACGAAAGAAGCGCTCTGTCTGATACTTCAAAGCAGCTTCCGCTTCTTTGGAACGCGCCGGCAAAAACAAACCGTAGCTTTTTATGTCAGGCAGCCACCGTCCCGCAAATGGTCCTACACCTTCAGCAAAGTCCATCCCGAACGCATCAATGATATTTGTCACAGCCTGATTGTTACTCGACGCTGCGACGATGATTGGTGGCTTGCCTTCTGCAAGTGCCGCGCGGACCCAGGCATCAGCGATAGCGGACAAAAGCATCGTCGTCTTGCCCGTTCCCGGTGGACCGTTAACAGCAAGGACATCTCCATCTTTGCCGGTTGAAAGATACGAGAGAACTTGACGTTGATGGTCCGCCAGAGGAAACGCATCGTTGGCATGGCCAAGGCGATTGGCGAAGTTCGCCTCGGTCTGTGCAGAAAGTTCTTTTTGCGCTGACGACGGAACCGCCAATTGCCCTAAGAGCGGTGTCTCTGGTTTATCTTCGATGAGACTATCATATAATTTGATGACCTGCGCGATGGTGGCAGCTGCATCTCCTGCTACCTCAATGAATCCGACACCTGCAGAGACGTAGTTGTCGTCGTTTGCTGGCCACCCTGGTGACACGGCATCAAGCATTTCGCGACAGTGACTCAGATATTGTGACCAGATCGGAGAGTTTTCGTCCGGCGAGAATGGTGTAGCCGACAAGAACGTATCGAAATCCTCAATGCTGCCTAGCGAAAACTCATCATTCGGCAACGGCGTAAGTAGGTCCCGCGCAAGCACATTTCGTGATGGTCGAATATTTCCATCTCGATCAACTGACGCCTCGGTAACGACAGGAGCAACGAGTTCGGGAAAACCATTCGATAGCGTCGCACCATGGGACTTCATGCGGGCGGTGACCATCGGCCAAAGTCGGACCGACATCAGCTTGGTATCAGGTTTCTCTCCCTCAAAGACTTTTTTGACCTGATTCCTTGGCAAAATACCATTGCCCAGGGTGTCTTTGGACAGTTCAATAAAGTTCTTCCGATCACGCTGCTTGAAGCGACCCTGCCCCAATGCGCCATCAGCAAGAGACGCTCGCCAATATTTCAGGGTCTTTTGCAATTCTTGCTTCATAATGCTCAATCACTGTTTTCGCTAGAACCAGGTGATGGCTCTGCGCAATTTAATTCATCAATACAAACACATGCCAATGCGATCGGCAACGCGATGAGACGCGTATATTTTCAGTTGGAACATTTCCCAAGTTCGCCTCGGCGCGGCGGAAACATCGGCTGCAACATTTGGAAGGAACAGACAGTTCACAAATCTTCTTGCCCTTGAAGGTTTTCGGCGGCCTCCTCGACTAGATCAGCAATCACGTAAAGAGCCTTCGCTTGTTGATCATTATCGGGCAGTTTTGGAAACTCGATCCGCAACCGATCAAACTTATATTTGCAAATCGCGTGGGCACCGACAGCTCGCGCCATAACCTCAATCGCTTCAACCAGATCGTCGCTGTTAGTCATCGTTTTTCTCCAAGTGATGTCGCGGTCTTCTTTGAGACGGTTCTACGCGTGAATTAGAACGAACAAGGTGCTTCAATTAGTGCGCCGATCCTTTCTCAAGCTTTCTGGCTTTGGTGCCCCCAATAGGGCTAACACATTTGATCTCCTAAAAAATCTGCCGCGACAGTTCGAAGGAACTGGCAATTCAAGAATCTCTGTGTTCTTCAATCTATGACTAAGCACGCGTCCCGAAACTTGTTGCTCACGGGCAAGGTTCCTAAGACTAACGTATTCATGTGAGAACTGATCAACACTGGTTTTGGTGACATATGAACGGATCTTGCGCGACTTTGGGCAGCGAGCTCGAAACTCGTCAAAGCACCCCTCCCGAAGCAAGAATGCGACCGTCGCGCCACATACGCCGAATTGCTTCAGCAGATCATCTCGCGTCATTGCCTTAGCAACCGCATCATAGCGCGGAAGAGCTTCAAAAACCTCTGCTGGATTTACCCGAATGGCGTCAAAGCTCGGAACACCGTGCAGAAGTCCGACTTTCTTCAAGCGACCTGAAATGAGAAGCTTTACAACCTCAGCGACGCCGCACACCGTCTGATTAGCCGCTTTATATATTGGCACCAAACCGGCCCTTTCCAATCCAATATCGTGACCATTCTGACACATCGCATCGCGTAGACTGCTCAGTTCGTGCCGACAATACATGTACTGTCCCCCGCAAGCCGGATTAATTGGTGAAATCAACCCAGCATCCTGAAGGCTCATCATATGCCGCCATGGCAGCCCAAGGAATTTAAGGGCGTCTCTTGTCAGAACCGCATTCGACAGCCTACGCAACATCTCTTCGGCTGGCTCTGCTTCGATTTGGATAAACTGTGCATCGTCATGTCGCGGCATAAGACCAGCGGCGGTCAGCACGCTCGCAACTTTGGTTGGATGGATTCCGGTTTGGTCAGCTGCAGATTGGAGGGAGTGAAATCTCCGCTTCAGACATGGCTCTCCAAGCAAAATGTCACCAGGATGAACTACGAAATTTTCCAGAATGACCTCCCTCAACACATTGCGAACTGATGGAATTTTCTGGCCCATTTTTCCGTCCATCAGGTTGAAGAAAACTCCAAAAACGCGCCGTGTACCCGAACGGCCTCGCTGGTTTATCAAGTCGAGCAAGGTGGCACGCAAAGCGTCGGGCCCATCTGACAATACCGCAAACCCGATATCAGCTAATCTCGCCAGTTCGGATCGGGCGAGATACTTTGCCGACGTCACTCCTTCGACGGCGCATCCCAACCTCTCACTGGTGCGGGACACAACATACGCGTCGGAATTGCCCAGCCAAGAGCGATCAACGTCCCCGGATAGTAAACCGATCGAAAATTGGTCGACTTTGTTCGGCGCTGGCGCGATCAAATCGACCAACTGGTCTCTTGATATCTGAGATCTCTTGAGCCGTGCAGCAAAGTCATAGGGAAACCAGCCCTTTTGTCGCTCCGGCAATGGTACGAGTAAAAGACCGTGCTTCGGACACGTGCGTACGAAGTCCAAATACCAAAACACGCGAGGCGCGGCGAAGTACAATTCACGATCGATAGAACTATCCAATATGCATCTAGGACAAATATGCTGCGTCTGGATTTTGATGTCTTTGTTGGGGAATATCTGTCCTCCTAGACAACGGGTCGCCCGTGTTTCGGTGCAAGGTGTAAATCTGGTCAAAGCCGAAACATCTGTCCCAGTGAGACCAGACAAGCGTTTTAACGTCTCCGCCTCCCCCTGAGCCAATTTCAGTGCTGACAGCCCGGTCAAACCGCAGAAGGACCACAGACTATTACAACCGTTCAAAGCCGCTATTCGGGAAGCGTATGTCACCGCTGGCTCATGTTCACCGATCGGAAGAGTTAACCCAAGTCGCCCATAGTTCACGACGTCACCCACGCTTTCTTAGGGCCCTTCTGTTTGGTCAACTTGCCTTCAAGAATAACCCGCGTGTTGATCCCTTGGTAATCACTTGCGACAAACGGATTTGCGCCATCAACAGCGCCAGTACGATCTCGATATACGTCTCGAAAATCATAAACACATAGTTGCAATCGCTGTGCGTCAAAGGCCCGCTGAATGGCTTCCAAGATAAACTCAAATACCAGCCCCAGTTGGCATGACGCCGAAAAAATGAGCCTTGCTAAAAAGTCGTCCATATCAGTAGGCCGCTTAAGTTCCAAACCTGCCGCACTTAAATACTGGGACAAGATGTGTTCGACGTCACTCAAATCAGTTTCGGGTGCGAGGTTCTCAAAAAATATGGGAGGGACCCTTCGCCCAAGTTGGAAATCACTATCCAGAATATCGGCCAGAACAGTGTTCCCTGATAATATGACTGAAACCGGCCACTTCTTACATTGCGTCAGACTTTTAATTGTATTGATAACACTGGTTGATTCCCGGCCAGATTGGTTCAGGATAAAATCTTGCGCCTCATCGAAATGCAAAAAAGTGACTTTATGCATATAGAGATGATGTCGCACCAACCTCCATATTTCCGCTGCGTTCGGGTGCCCAACGATCTCAAATTTCAAAGCTTCTAGGGTCGCGATCCCAGTCGACTTGAGTGTTCCAGGCGAAGGTGTCTCGACGGTCACGAAAGAACCGACACGGTCGTCAGGGGCCCCCTCTCGGGGCCCCTGATATTTGCGTCTTATCTTCTCAAGTGACTTTGATTTACCCGCTCCAGAGGGACCGATCACCGAAAGTCCTTTTCGCTCCCGCTGCTCTCCATCCCTAAGTTCGGCGCGTCGTTGTCTCGCCAGAGCGGCAACACGTTGCTCGAGGTCAAGAAAGCGGTCGTGTCGTACAAATAGCTTGCTGAGCATCACCATACGATCCGCATTGTTTTCGAGGATTTCTTCCAAGCTCTGAACGTTCATTCGTCGCCCTCCAATTTCCAATTAGATGAAGGAACTGAGGACCCACGAATATCGGTGGCAGGCGCTTCTGTTTTTGGAAGTTCTTGGCTGGGTTCGCCTGTGGGCGTATCTGCAGCGAAGATTTCACTAGCATCAGGGATTGGCTCTGGATCGCTCCACGGAATGACCTCTTCCCCGTTGAAGAGCTCTTCTTCCAGCTTATTGATGTAGTCAGCTGTCAGCCTTTTGGGAGTAAGCCCAACCAGTGCTGCGGCATCCCCATTAATCTTTCGGATCGAAGCGATCGCCCTTCGAATAGCAGGTAGGTCGCGCTGGAATTGCTCCTCGCCCTTTCGTTTCCGTGCCAAATGCGCACCCGACCATTCTTCTGAGGTGACGCCCTCAAGATCGGGGATTGTAGAATAGGCCGCGACCCACGCGTCGTCGACCTGAACAACAATCCAGCTTATGTCATAGGGATCCACGCGTAGGTTGACGTTGCACATATAATGATCAACGAAAAACTTCCTGAGCTTAGGGCTCGTATATCGAATTCCATTCACAAGAACGCCTGTCCCGTCGACTTGACGAGTAAGAGCTTCCCCAAATGCCGCGCGCATCCGATAGCCATCTGGCGGTGCGGTTGTCCCAACTTCTTTTGTGAGTTCTGCCCATTTGACTGATGGGGCGGCGTAGCCAATGCCAGAATGAGGGGTCCTGTGATAGATATCGACAACATACCAAATCAAAATGCGCAAAAGCTGTTCAGGCGTTAACGCCGCCGTGGAAGCCGGGTCGACATCGCCTCGTTCGAAAATGTTCCCAAACGTCCGACCACTCATCATTGGCGTTAACTTGGTTGAAAAAATTCCAAACAGCCGTTCATTAACTCCCCTTAAAGAAGGGGCAGCTGCAGGGTTCCTCTCATAGGCAGCGAGTGCGGCAAGTACAGCGGTTTCATACCGATCGTTTGCAAATTCGCTCCCCTGATCTGAAACGACCATTGAGAACCCGCCCCCTTCAACCCAATCGAAGGTAGTGCCGACCGCATCTGAAATGGCCGTTTTGTCGCGGGTTGCCATTTCAAGGACACGGACGGTTTCGTCAGCACTGCCGTTCATTACGACGCGCAACCCAACAACGCACCGCGTCGCATGATCAATAACGACGTACACCCAAACACGTTTCCTAGGGATTTTCTTCAGTATTTCAGGAGGCAGCTTACTCGCGATACCAGATTCACGAAGCAAGATCATGAAATCTCCCTTCCAGCCATCCATTTCAAAGCGTTCGCACGGTATGAGTGTTTCTAAACCCGCCGAAGAGCTCATAAACCGACTACGCCCACGATCGATCCCTTCACGCTCACACGTCACAAAAAAGGGTGGAAGATCTGAGATATACCTCTCGATTTGCCTGCTGCACGGTCGCCCTAGTAGGTTTGCACCCGCCTCTGCGCGAATTTCGTTCAGATCATCAATTGCACACTGAGCTTCTAGTGCGACTGCATTTGCATTGGGCCTGTTAGGCGAAGCGTAAGCAAGAATTTGGTCTTCAATAAAGGCATAGGTTTCGTCACAGAACTTCCGCTTCCAGTTGCCAGAGTTATGTCGTCCATCTTTGAGGCTCATCGGATCGCAGCCAAACTTCTCGTACTTCCTAACCCATCTCATTAATGTGTCGAAGGATGGCCCGAAGGTGATTTCTACTTTTTGGCCAGTTTGCCGCTTCTTGTGCTGAAACTCACTCCCAATGCACCTCTTCATCATTTCTACATCGAGCGCAGTGATGAATACCGCAGAGCCCAGAAGAGTACGCGTTACATTCCCAGCGTCCTCTTCAGTCAGCCACCTTTGGACACAAAACAATCGGTGGCGGATCCTTTCTTGCTGCCACGGTGGTAAGTTCGCGATCAGCTCCTCAGTGCCGATCGCCCGAAAGCGAGCTGATTTTTGAGAGTAATGTCCGGGCCAGATTTTGAAATGCGGCGCCTTTAACAATCGCCTGAGCTTTTCATGCGGTATGGTGTCGAATACCTCGGGATTTTCCACACTGCGAAGTACCACCCCCTCCGACCCGTGTGCGAATGCCCGCCAGTTTGAGCCAAGGTAGTCTACCTTGTCGTGGGGATAAATTCTGAAAATTGGTACATTTTTCATGCGATGCTCCCCCCTTTGGCTAAAAGGCTACCTGTGGTCAGGGATGCAGCTTTCAATCTACGGATCTCACCGCGAAAGACCGCGCGGTACGCGGCGCGAAAACCTCGACCAGCAAGGCCAGTCTCGCGAACCAACGCTCCCATTGTGGTTTCACCAACCAAGCGGTCTATTACATTTCTGACCGCATCATCCGCTTCGCGGTCTGGATGCTTGCTAAACTCATGCAAACGACGGGCATCAGCAACGAACCATTTAGGGCAGCTTTTCTCCGTGAAGAGGGAGATTCGGTTTGCAAATTCCGGCGGTAGGAACTGCTCGATATGCTTCAGCTTAAGTTCTGTATTTCGCCTTTGGGCAACCGCAAAGGGCTTTGTTTCGACCAGCACCTTATATCCAGACCGATACTCAATGAGCGCATCCGCCGTATAAGCCACTTCACGACCGTCCTCGCATGCATACGTTACTGAACTGGGCTGGTCCCAAATATGAACGACCTCGGGATCGGCCATAGCGACGAACAAGCAAGAACCCTCGAGGTGGCTTTCGGTTTTCAGAGTAATGTATTTTTTCAGCTTCTGGCTAAAAAATGGGATCCCGCCCCGGCTGCTTTGACGAGATCTCTTGCTGAGCTTTCTGGTTCCAGCGCTTTCTAACGGAATCTTAACGACCCCGGACGAGCAATCCACGTAGGATTGTCGAGCACAAGGTTCAGATTTCAGGGTATTTGATTGTTGGTCTGGCGGAAGCAAGGTTGCTCGCGTCGGAAGTGGCGAGCTAAAGCCGCCATGCTCACTGTTGTTTAATCTGCTAGACATCAGTTTCATCTCTCTGTCAATTTTGTTGATTGAACACAGCGCGAACGGCAGCGCGGCCTGCGCCGTGCTTGACTTTTTGATGTTTGGAAGAGATGCTAGAGATAGGGTGACTATATTACCTATCTGAAGCAGGCCCCTTTTGCACTTTGCAGAGTGCGGGGGTCTCTTCTATTTTTGGGTTAGCTTGCTTTACATAGGTGACCTTCCTTTCGTCTATGACCTGTCGCAATGAGCGTATCCCTAAACTCTAGGTGCCAGAGCTGTTCCACCTGCACCTCCAAGGCAGCTGCCACATAGCACTGAACATCAGCATTTTTTCTTTGTTTTTTTAGGGTTTTGCTAACAAGGCTCGTGGACACACCCAACTCGCGGGCGATGCCTGCAAGTGTGAGCCCCTTTTTCTGCAGCTCGAAACGCAAACTGGCGGCATAGGCTTCAGAGTCCACGTTACAACACCCCACGACATTCATTCGAGAGGACACCACATGAAGCGTCCATGTTTAGACGCTACACTATTCGAATCATGAGATCAAATATATTATTTCACGTTATCAAATAGTTAGATATCATTTTGATTATTAACTTAAGTACGAATGGTTCGAATTTTTTGCTCCGATTCCGTTTGTGCCGTCCGGCATGAATCGCAACTTGTCCGGCGAGAACCCTAGTGTGCATTACAATTGCTGCTAGCATCTGGACTTTGCGATTTGGGTCGCGATCTGAAAAATCAATAATCAGCACAAAGTGAAAAACCCGCCACCTTACGGCGACGGGTTCTCTATTTCTCTTGACGATGAGGGAAGATGCAAGCACCCGCGAACCTCAAAGCCGTATCGTGTAAGATTACACACTTGCGCTAAGATAGTCAACTTTTCGTTGCCAGAACGGTACGGGACCAGCTGCTGCGTATTCTCACCTGACTGACACGGCGCTCTCAGTAACGCTGCCGCGCAATCCTAGTAAGACTGCCGTCTGGTAACTGGAGGTGATTGACGGGAGAAAGCGAGAAGCGCGAAGACCTCATCTATCGCAGCGGTTCTCGCCTTCGGGCAACAATCGCCCAGCTTTGAGAGGGCGGAGAGCCGACGTTCGCTGCGCCTTGGTCGAACGTCCCGGATGCACTGCAAGCCGACGCTCAGCGTTGCTCGCATGCTACACCATTAGGCTGCTGAACCGGCCGCGATGGGTTCGCGTTTCGACGACAAGCACACCATCCTCAATCCCTGCTCGGCGGATCGGCGCCTTGGTCAGCGCGACGCCCAGCGTTCGACCCGCTTCCGTCAGCACCCGCACGCCCTTGTTCTCGACCAGCAAGACCAAGCCCTCGTCGACCAGCAGGTCGCATTTGGTCGTGCAGTCCTGCAGCCCCACAAGGCGGTCTCCTTCGAGCACGTAAAGCCGGGTGAATGTCTGGATGTAGAGGTGGCGATCCGTCTCCAGGATCCGGATCGGCGCGCTGCCCACATCGTATAGAGCGATCGGCTTGCCGGAACCATCGATGCGCAGGACCCGCCCCTGGGAGGTTCCCAGCAACACCGAGTCGCCACGCCCCGAGAAGGCCGCAGCCTGGAGGCGGTCAGGACCGCCGCCGGTCATGAAAGTCACGGTGGCGGAGAACGTCAGCAAATCCTCGGCACTTCCCTTACCCTGCAGATCATCGTGGCTGGCCCCGGTCAGCGTCTCGTAAGCCGCGTTGACCGCCTTCATCCGCTCCTCGTTGCCTGGGTTGAGGTCCGGGTGCAGCTGACGCACCAGGCTGCGGTATTTCTGCCGGATCTCATCCGGCGTTACCGGCAGCGCAAGCTCAAACTCTTCGAGTGCCTCCTCGATTTCCACGGCGGTTCCCGTATGCCCACCGATGCCGCCCACTTCGAAGGTCTGATGATAGGTTTCTACGGGACGCTCAGGCATGCGGACGCCCCAGAGGGGCTTTCCGTCCCGGTCGATGCACCAAGCTTCATCCACATGTGTGTAAAGGTAGCGGTCCCGGCCAGGGCTGAGCGCGATGCAGTTGAGCGCCAAATGGGGTTCACCCCAAAAGATACCACCTTCCCCGCCAAGATCGAGACGGCGGCGCCCTGCTGCGACTTCGGGCGTAGCAGAAAGGTCGGTCTCGAATTCGACTTTCAGGTCCTCACCATAGACGGTCAGGATATTCGTTTTAGACCGTGTCGCGAAGCCTTGGCCCTCGGGATGGACATCAAGCGCATAAATCGGGCGCTCCAGTCGTTCGATCATTGAGGTGCCGCCCTGCTCAGAGGTGAACATCACTGCGCCCGGCGCACCGCGGCTTGCCTCGGACTTTGCAAGATCATCGAAGGAAAGGACTCCACTACCTGTGGTGAAGTGCTTCCGAAAGGCAGGGTCCGGACGATCCGCGGGCGCGATCGCCTCTACAGTGAGTTCACGCCAAGTGCCTTCGGCATCCTCGAATGTTTCAGAGGTCGCAGGCAGCGAAACCTGGCTGATCCAGGCCTCCGGACTTGGTGGCAGCGGCAGCAAGGTCAGCCTTTCGAGGTTGAGTTCGATGGGCTTCTCCGCCTTGGATCTGGCCTGATGAGACCCAGGACGTGGCGGCTCGGTGTAGACTGCCGAAGCGTCCTTGGCGCTCATCTCGACGCCGTCTATATAGAGCGCGTAGGTCTTTCCGTTCTTGGCGCGGGTGATCTCGCCAGCCTTCTCCAGCCACGAGATCAGGTTGCTGACAAGGCGGCCATCCTCGGCACCCACCTGCGACTTCATCTTGTTCTGCAAGATGCCAGGCTTCGCTGCGACCGCTTTGCGAATGGCGTCGAAGAGGTCGATGGCGGCGAGATGCTTTTCGGCATCGGCGCGGTATTCCTCGAGATGATCGAATTCCGATACCAGAGCATGCAGCATCGCCAGTCCCTTCCGGTCACCGGTGATGGCCAGCATGGTGCCGCCCTGAGTAAGCGCGGGCATGCTTAGGCTGAGCCTCTTGCCGTTGCCCTTGGGATCCTCAAGCCACTTGCGAATGAGTGCCAAGCTCTTGCGCGCCGCGGTTGCCGCGTCCGTGTACCTGCGATCCGATATACTCTCCTGCAGGGCCTGTAATTGGCTGAAGTAAGCCTGCCCCGGCATCTCATGGGATTGTGCCTCAAGGCGCTCCCTCGTTTCCCGTTCAAAGTTCTCGAAGCGGCTGCGGCGCTCACTACCCGCGCCATTGTCGCCTGAGCCGGCCGCCTCGCAGACCGCGGGAGTATCCTTGTTACGCCCTGCGGCTTTTCCTCCCCCAAACATCCTCCTGAAAATGCCGAATACCATGCAACCACCTGTCTAATCTACATGCGGCAATAGGGACATCCTCCACTCCGCGTGTCAATCTTCTGCTCTCAATGAGAGAGGACGCAGAAATGCTTACAATATTCATTTCCGCACCTTTTTTTCTGCCTCGAATTGCATTGGCTAGGTTGCATGGTTTCACGCCAATCCACCTGCGTTTGCCTATGCATGCTCATCATCCCTTGCATCCCAGGTCGGCTGATTATGGCCCTTGGAACCACCGCGAAGATCCCCGCATCCTAGACAAGGACCGCGCGCTGAAGCTTCGATCCTTCGAACCGTGACCGTGCGGCCGAGGATCTGCGACAGAGCCTCGGTAATCCCAAAAGCGGACACATGCCTCGCACCCTTCAGTCAAAGGAGTACTTGCAGGTCTTGGGCGGAAACCGGAACTTCGCCGCAACAGCGCAGAGTCGAGCTGGTAGCTGGAAAGCAGACCTTCGCATCCTCGATGGAACAAACACGTGAAAGAGTCTGGCGAACGTTCCATCGAATCCTTCAAATCGGTCGACGACTTTGTGTGCCGAATTTGGGAAAGGAACTATGCATCGCTCCGTTCCGTCTATATCTTGCGGAACACGCGTAACTACCCACACAATAACCTTTCAACCTAACGTCCGACATCTTGTCGATGTTCGCCGCGAGAAACCAGATTGGCATCCATTAAAGAAAATAAGCAGTCGGCAGCGGAACAGCTCTTGAAGCCCTCTGAATACATGCGTCTACGGCGTCCCGAACAGTTTTCTGACACCGAGACAACCAGCGAGCCATATCTGGACAAAGGCTACTTTGAGTACCACCTGGAAACACTCACAAATCGCGGTGAAGAAAAAGTCTTTGAGCACTTTGCCCGAAAGATTTGTGAAGTGCTCATTTGTCCTAACCTCATTCCGCAAACAGGCCCTACCGGGGGTGGTGATAGCAAAGTCGATACGGAGAATATTCCCGTAAGCTCAGATATTTCGGAGCGTTGGTTTTACGGTGAAGACTCCGCATCTGAACGTTGGGGCTTTGCCTTCAGTGCAAAAAAAGCGTGGCAGCCGAAATGCAAATCCGACGTGCAGAAGATCTCAGACACGCAGCGAGACTACAAATGTGCTTTTTTTGTGTCAAACCAGTTTGTACCGGACCGCAAGCGTGCGGAACTTGAAGACGAATTGACCAAGAAACATGGGTTCTCGGTTCGAATTTTGGATCGAAGCTGGCTAGTAGAAGCAGTGTTCGACAAAGGAAACGAAGACCTCGCCATCGAAACGCTGCAACTCAGCATTGCAATGCAGCCGAAGAAGAAGGTTGGTATCGGTGATCAGCAAAAGCGCACCGAACTTGAAACGCTTGAAGAACGGATTCAGACAGTTAAGGGCGAAGGCGAGATCGACTTTGAGCTGATGGATGACTGTTTGAACGCAGCAATATTAAGTCGGGAAATAGAGGAACCCAGAGAGTTCACAGACGGGCGTTTCGTTAGAGCAAGACGCATGGCCGAAAGAGCAGGAAACAATCGTCAGACACTCGCTGCGATATATCAGCATGCGTGGACAGCAACCTATTGGCACGATGATCCTGACACAACTTCGAAGTTATATGACGAGATTGAGAAACGAGCGCTCGCCAGTGATCGTGTCGAAGATGTCGAATGTGCAGTTAACATCTGGCAGACGATGCTGTCGCTAGTCCGGCACGGAGTCTTTGAACGCGATACAGAATTTGACGAAAGAACTAAGAGACTTCTTGCACACTTAGAAGCCGTTGCGAACGATACCCAACGGCCTAATAACGCAGCAAACGCGAAGGGCATGTTGCTGCTCATGCAAATATCTTTGGGTCACGAAGACGACCGCCTCCTGACCCAGTACATCAAAGAATTCACGGCTCTGTTTGAAGACGCAAGGCGGTTAGGCGGTTTTCAGTTTCACAGATTCCGAGAAATCTTTGAGCTATTGGGCGACGCCATCGGCAAACTTCCGGCCTATGACAACGCTTTTGAAATTGTTCTATCGATTGTAGAACAGCGATCTAGTGAGACGGCAGCTGGCGACCAGCTTCTTAAACGCGGCATCCAGAAGATTGAAGCTGGCCATCCCTATGATGCTATTCGGTACTTGGGCCGTGCCATGGCCCGCTTTACCAAGCATGAAGCGCAGCTCAGACTCGAAGCATGCGTGGCGGGCTTGGCACATGCATATTCTAAGGCAGGCCTTTATTGGGCAGCATACTGCGCATTCGTGTCTTTGCTCTCAATGCTCATAGGGCGTTTTGAAAAAGATCGAGCTGTCAAAACTGGCATCTACCGGGTATGTGCTGAACTCACTTTGAACTGTCTTCGGACAGGCAATGTTCCAGGCTTCTTGTTCTTCTTTCACCTTGAGAAGGTATTCGAAACCTACATCGAAAAAGAAGCCAATTTGGAAGCTGATGCGAAGTCGAAGGACGGGTTAGATGACCGTGATGGATGCTTAGCCATATTGCTGCTTGATGCTACGGACGAGCAAAAGAACACCCTGGCATACCTTCCAGCACTCTTCGAAGGACTTGGGCTGACAACCTGCGCGATGATTGTATATCTTATGCATCAGGGGCAAGCAGGCTTGCGTGAAGAGGGCTTCCTGCCAGCAGGCGTATCTGACGAAGATGTTTGGGAAATGATCTCGCAGATGGCGCAGCAGCCTATCAGATCAGAGATGGCGGGTTTTCTTGAACTACGGGACTTCGCGACGGTCACAATGAAATCTGACTGTATGGGGGTTCAGTGGGAGATCGAAGCTACCAACAGTACAACGATAGTACGCGTAGCACAGAGCTTTGTGGGTTTCATAGAGTCGGCATTGTCCACGAGTTTGAACGCGGACATCATGCCGACCACTTCGACAATTAGATTGAAATTTGTTGATGCTAAGCAGAGCAGTCGCGCGAACGGCCAGATGATTTCCTTTCGAGAGGACGACAATAATGACTTCTTTGAGGTCGCCGTCGATCCTGAGCAATTTGAAGGTACAAGTGAGTATATGACGGGGATGCGTGATGCTTTTGTCGAGCTATTTGCGCACTTGGTGGGAACATACATGACAACGCACGAGCCTGAAGCTTATCTGGATCGTGTCGTCGGTTCCGAAGAAGGGTTCCAGCGCGCGTTGACCTTTAATGACATGGTTACAACGGCGACCAATGTGTTTTCGGAAGAGAGCGAAGAAACACTAGGTCCACATATTAAGTCATATGAGCCAATTGCTAAGACAGCGACGGCTGGCTTCAAAGCTAAGTTCAAACTTATTTCCAAAAGCGTCGCGCCAGCTACCCCACCCAAAAAGGACGCCAAAGAGATTGAATTCGGTGAAGGTGATATTCCGAAGGAACTGCTGGAGCCAACAAATATAGCGCATCGACAAAGGCGAGTGGTATCACCAATAAACGTCAGAAAGTGGGATCGTGCGAAATGGAACGGTTGTGGCTTTATGTCTGCTCCGGGCTTACCTCCAGTTTTTGGCTTGATTTTCACAAACGAAAGGGCAGCGCTTAGCATCTTCGAAGAATGGCGCGACAAATTTGGAGATGAGGATGTCAACAATGACATTCGAATATCCATTGTCGGTCAGCTTTCTCATCGTGATCCACATGGATACGGGGTAACGATTGGCGGCAACTTCGAGAATGCCAACATGCGCGAACTGGAATCTGCGGTTATGGTCTCCAGAATAAACTTCATGGAGCATCCGGCCCCCCAGAACCTTGCAGTGTTTCTCGCCGCATATGATGACTTTGGGGGCTACATTCTTGCTCCAGCTGTAGCCAATAGCGACTTGACAGGTGGAAGGTTTATGCCCGAACTCGGGCTCGGGAAACGTCATTTGAACGTTCGAAGTGCTTGGGAGATCGGCGAGCACGATCCCGATTGTGTTGTCCTAAAACCTGATCATGACCCTATAATCCCTTCTGATGTACAAAATCCGCCCGTCGTCAAAACACTAGAGCGCATACGGGCAAGAAGGCCCCTCATTGACTCGAACAAGGGCTTAAATCGTGCCGAACGCCGACGTGAGAAAGCAAAAGGCAAGCGCAAAAAAAAGAGAAGATGATTTGGTTTGTGCGCCCCGCTGACTCGAATGCGCACCTCAAGACCCGAGCCCTGCTATTTCTCAATCTTGCCGCGAATGACAGCAATGCTGGCTGCAACCGCAGCATACAGGCAACGCGCTGAGAGTCCGGTTTGGGCCGGAAGCAGCGTTGCCATAATCGATTGAAACGACGTATGCCACGATGCGGAGAGTCTTAAGCTGCGCCGCAGCGAGGACCAACCTCGCGATGGTCCGGGCTGGGCCGCTTGAACGCGCTAACACTATCACGCTAGCTGTGATCGATCTTACACATGCCATATCTGCCAACCCCGTAGTCGCCAGATGCTATTCCAGCAAATGTGCAAATACTGGTGTCCCATACGGTGGCAAAGTTTACGTCCCAAAAATGTTTAAGCGCAAAAGTTGCATATTAGATGTCAAAAACTGGCAACTCGACGTCAATAAGTTTCACATTACGTGTCATTCCATACAACAATTGAACTTAACGTTTCATTAAGAACACTTCGAATATCCGCACGACCCGCAGGTCATACAGCCCTCGACCATACGTAGGTCGTAAGAACCGCAGGATCCGCAGGATTTTCCACGTGGTTTGCTATTCAAAGAAACGACGTCTGCTTGAGGATCGCTTTTCAGCCCCATGCCTTCGCCCGCTAAGAATCCGGTTGCGATCATGTGCTTCTCGATCACGCCGCCTATCGCCGCAAGGATTGAGGGTACATATTTGCCCTGCATCCATGCACCACCGCGCGGATCAAAGACCGCTTTCAATTCTTCCACAACGAATGACACATCACCGCCGCGGCGGAAGACTGCGCTGATCATCCGGGTCAGGGCCACTGTCCATGCGAAATGCTCCATGTTTTTGGAATTGATAAACACCTCAAACGGACGACGATGACCGGCGATGACCAAATCGTTGATCGTGATGTAGATGGCGTGCTCTGAATCTGGCCATTTCAGCTTGTAAGTCGCACCTTCTAACTCATTCGGGCGGTCCAGAGGTTCTGACATATAGATGATTTCAGATCCTTCGTCGCCTTCACGTACTTGCTCTGGAACCTCGGACGGCGATGCTTCTGATGATACGGACAGAACGGAACCTGTCACATCGTTCGGGCGATAGGTCGTGCAACCTTTACAGCCCTGATCCCAAGCGGCCATGTAGACCTCTTTGAAATCGTCAAAGCTGATGTCTTCGGGGCAGTTGATCGTCTTTGAGATCGAGCTGTCGATCCATTTCTGCGCTGCGGCCTGCATGCGTACATGGTCAAGCGGCGCAAGCGTCTGCGCGTTCACAAAATAGTCTGGCAAAGGCGCGTCGCCTTTTAGATCACGCCACAGCTGAACGGCGTAATCGACGACCTCTTCCTCAGTCCGCGACCCATCCTTTTGCAGCACCTTACGAGTATAGGCATAGGCAAACACGGGTTCGATCCCGGATGAAACATTGCCTGCATAAAGACTGATTGTGCCGGTTGGCGCGATCGAGGTGAGTAGCGCGTTTCGTATGCCATTTTGACGTATAGCATCACAAACATCATCATCCATGTCCTGCATTGCGCCGCTTGCCAAAAACTTGTCTGCATCGAAAAGTGGGAACGCCCCCTTTTCCTTCGCCAAGTCCACCGACGCCATATATGCGGCGCGTGCGATCGCGTGCATCCATTCGTCCGTCTGACGCGCCGCCTCTTCTGATCCATAGCGCAGGCCAACCATCAGCAATGCATCGGCCAACCCAGTGACTCCCAGCCCGATACGGCGTTTGGCGGCGGCCTCTTGTGCTTGTGCTTCAAGCGGGAAGCGCGAGGTATCGACAACGTTATCCATCATGCGCACGGCGGTCGCGACCAGATCAGTCATCGCATCAGGGTCAAGCGCAGCACCGGCTTCAAACGGATTACTGACAAGGCGGGCCATGTTGATCGAACCGAGCAAACACGCGCCGTAGGGGGGCAAAGGTTGCTCACCACATGGGTTCGTTGCGGCAATGGTTTCGCAGTAGTTCAGGTTGTTCATCTGATTGATGCGGTCGATAAAGATCACGCCGGGTTCGGCATAATTATAGGTCGACTGCATGATAGCATCCCACAATTCGCGGGCTTGAACGGTACGATATGTTTTACCGTTGAACACCAAATCCCAAGGTCCGTCCGCCTTAACCGCGTCCATGAAGGGATCAGTAATAAGTACGGACATGTTGAACATGCGCAGACGGGCTGCGTCTGATTTTGCCGTGATGAAATCTTCGACATCAGGGTGATCGCAACGCATGGTCGCCATCATCGCACCACGACGCGAACCAGCTGACATGATCGTGCGGCACATCGCATCCCAGACGTCCATAAACGACAGCGGGCCAGAGGCATCCGCAGCCACACCCATTACCGATGCGCCTTTGGGGCGAATGGTGCTAAAATCGTAACCGATCCCCCCGCCCTGCTGCATGGTCAGCGCGGCTTCTTTTAGCATGTCAAAGATGCCACCCATGTTGTCAGGAACAGTGCCCATGACAAAACAGTTAAACAGCGTCACAGAACGCGCTGTACCTGCACCTGCAGTGATCCGGCCAGCGGGGAGATATTTAAAATCTGACAACGCGCCATAGAATTTTTCTTCCCAAACCGCCGGGTCTTTTTCGACCACAGCCAAAGATTTAGCGATACGGCGCCATGTATCTTCGACCGTTTGATCGATTGGCGTTCCATCTGCCTGCTTGAAGCGGTACTTCATATCCCAGATTTGTTCGGCAATCGGGGCGGCAAAAGCGGTCATGGGATGATCCTTGTTTGATTCTGATGGGCTGCAGCGAGGCTGCAAAGCATAAGCGGTGAATGATTGAAAGCAAGGGCAGCAGCCCTACTTTCAGAATCGTGAGAACCGGTCTATATCGGGATGATGATACCACATCTAGGGGTCAAATGTGACAAAATGCGTAAATATAGTAAAGCTGTCTGTTGGCACTGATGATGTCGCGGGATTGGCTGCATGGCAAGACACGCGTCACGCGCAGACTGCCGATGGGTATCCCCGGCACATAACCCGCATGTGGCCCAAGCGCGAGGCCGAAATACTTAACGGCGGGTCAATCTATTGGGTGATCAAAGGTGTGATCCAATGCCGCCAGCCTATTATCCGCCTCGATGAAGTCGTTGGCGACGACGGTATCCGCCGTTGCGCTATCGTCAGTAAACCCGGCTTAATCCGTGTCGCAGCAACCCCGCGCCGCGCGTTTCAGGGCTGGCGCTATCTGCCCGCTGACGATGCCCCAGAGGACCTAACTGCCGGGCAACAAGCCGAAGAAGCATTGCCCCCCGAACTATCCAAAGCGCTCGCCGATATTGGTGTGCGATAGGCCGTCACAAATTTCTAGAAATTTGTGACACCACTTCTGCAACTGTCATCACATCGTCGCGGGTACAGTCGAACTGCCCTACTTGCACTCGGATCACAAACCGCCCTTCGTGACGTGTTTGCGTCAAATATACGCGACCATCATCGTTTATGCGTTCAAGCAACGCTTCGGTCTTAGCGTCATCACGAAATCGAAACGTGAACAGTGACAAAATTGGCCCCGTCACAATTTCACAGCCTTCGATGTGCTTGATCGCTTCGGCCAGTTCCCCTGCCCAAGCTACATGATTTCTAATGCGCTGACGCAGCCCATCCAGCCCATAGGCGCGCAACACGAACCACACCTTTAACGCCCGAAACCGTCGCCCTAATGGTACGGTCCATTCGTTGAAGTTCACGATCTCATCCTGACCCAAGGTCTGCAGATACTCTGGCCGTAATCCAAGCGACCTAATCTGCGGTGCGGGATCTGCAAGAAACTGAACCGCACAATCAAACTGCACACCCAGCCATTTATGTGGATTGAACACAACGCTATCAGCGCCATCAACGCCCGCCCATAGATCGCGAAACTCTGGACAGATCATCGCCGATCCGGCCCAAGCCGCATCCACATGGGTGTAAAGATCGTGCCGCTTTGCGACAGCCAAACATTCAGCAATCGGATCACATGCACCGATCGACGTTCCGCCAGTACACAAAACGACACCAGCCGGCTTATGCCCCGCCGCAATGTCGGCGCTGATCGCAGCATCAAGCGCATCAGGGTCCATGCCATAATCGGCACGCGCCGGCACCTTCACCAGATTAGCCTGTCCGATGCCTGCAACGCGCACAGCCTTATCTACCGACGAATGCGTCTGCGCCGATGCGTATATCCGCAAGCGTGGTCCACCAAACAACCCCTCATCGACCGAACGCCATCCTGTCGCCCGATCACGCATGGTCAGCACCGCCGATAATGTTGCAGTGGTCGCACTGTCATGGATCGTCCCTGTGAAATGATCCGAAAGCCCCAAAGCCGCACGCAACCAGCCCACCATGACTTGCTCGATCTCGGTCGCGGCAGGTGATGTCTGCCAAAGCATGGCTTGGGCTGCGATAGCACTGGTTAGCTGTTCGGCCAACATTGATGCAGGTGATGCATTTGCAGGGAAATAAGCAAAGAACCTTGGGTGCTGCCAATGCGTGATTGCGTTAGGCACGGTCGCCTCAAAGTCCGCAAAAATCTGTTCCATTGGTTCAGGCGCGTCCGGGGCGACCGCTGGCAGCTTTGCCGCCGTATCCCCATAGGCGACTTGCGCCCTTACAGGCCGATCACGCAGTCCGTTGTGATAATCAAGCGCCCATTCCGCCGCACGACGCGACCATTCTAACAATTCATCATGTGTCATCGCAGCACTTAGCCATGCCGCACAGGCGGGAACAACCCTTTGGTTAGTTGATCACCCCAGCCGTCGAGAACCCGCATTGCTCTGCGATCTTGCCGTAGGCGGCGGTAAAGCCCGCGAGCGACGCGCCATACACGACTTCGCCATCCAGCGTGATCCAGAGCTGATCGGCTTGACGCATAGTTTGCAACAACCAAAGGCTATCACCTTCGCCTGCGCGGGCAGATGCTTGTTTGATGCCGTGGTGGTCGAAGCCAGCCGTCACATAACCTTCGGTCAGATTGCCCCGATCGAATTCGAACAGAACGCGTTGACCATCCTGCATGACCGTATCGTATCCGCGAGGGGCAAATTCATGCAAAGTGGGTACCGGATAGTTGTGTGGCGGTAAGGCATCGCCATTTGATACATCGATCCGAAGCGACGGAACGCCATCGCCACCCGTCGAAGCGGTGCAGTTCACGCGAAGGTCTTCACCGGCTTTGAATGTTTTGACCGTGACGCGCCAGTCATTGTAATCCCAATAATCAAAATCAGCCTGTGCAGCCCCTGGAACCAAGGCCAAAATCGCGAAAACAAATCTCATAACTAGTCCTGAAAAAATACGTCGTGCCGGTGATCTAGCACTACATCCTGACCAAATTAAGAACGAATTAAGTCAAATTCCCAAAATCATTTGTAGGGTCTTCAACGTCTTGCGTTGCTCATCTGTCCAATCTTTGCGACGCCCGCGAAACAGGGTCGCCTGCGAGGCGTGGATCAAGCCATCATCAAGGACTTTTAGACCATTGGCACGCAGCGTATCGCCCGTCGACGTGATATCCGCGATTGCCTCTGCAGTCTCGTTCTTGACGGTACCTTCGGTCGCGCCTTGGCTGTCGATCAATTGGTAATCTGCAACGCCGTGTTCGCGTAAAAACTCACGGACAAGACGGTGGTATTTTGTCGCAATCCGCAAACGGAACCCATGCTTTGCACGGAATGCAGCGGCGGCTGCATCTAGATCGTCGAGCGTATCAACATCAACCCAAGCCTGCGGCACAGCGATGATCAGATCGGCACCACCAAATCCCATCGGCGCGAGTTCACCAACTTGGCTGTCCCAGTTCGCCAGTTTTTCACGAACAAGGTCAGACCCCGTAACACCAAGATGGATATTCCCGGATGCCAATTCACGCGGAATTTCTCCGGCTGACAAAAGCACCAGTTCAACGCCTTCGATGCCTTCGACGGCACCCGCGTATTCGCGATCTAATCCAGACTTGCGCAGGGTCACGCCCCGGCTACCGAACCAGTCGAACGTCTTTTCCATCAGCCGTCCTTTTGACGGCACACCAAGCTTTAGCATCACGCAACCCCCAAGGCTAAGTCAGGACGGATCACACCACCGACCGCCGGTACCGCACGCCCCTCGCCCAAGCGAGCAGTCAGCGCATCATAACGACCGCCTGTCGCCACTGGCGGCAGATCAGGGCGTTTTGTTGCGTAGAACCCGAATACGAAGCCATCGTAGTATTCCAACGACGTCCGGCCATAGCTGCCTTCGAATTCAAGGTTATCGACATCAACGCCACGGGCGTCCAACGCGTTCACACGTGCTTCCATCCGGGCGACAGCATCCGAAATCGCCGGCATATCCACCGCGATATCACGTAGGTGGCTCAGGACATTGGGCGTCGTTTCACGCAAATCCAAAATCGCGTCGATCAGCATCACCTCATCCGAAGAAATCGGTGGCTGTTGTGCATCGTCACGCAATGCGGCAATCCGTGCTTCAACCTCGGTACGGCTCCGCAATCCAATATCTGAACCTGCGTTCGCAAACGGGTCATCGGCCGCCAGCAACGCAGTGCGCGTCGCTGGAACCTTGCCCCCTGCATAGCGCTTTAGCAGTGCTTTAAAACGATGCGGCCGCCAGATGTGCCGTAACAACGCCGCCTTGCGGGCATCCGTCGTCTGCAAACCACGCACAGCAGCTGTCAGAATGCCAATATCGCCAGTTGCGGCGCGCACAGGCAGCCCAGCCAGACCCTCGGCGATCACGGCAAACACCTCGGCATCAGCGGCGGCAGGGTTCTGCCCGTCGAATACCTCGTAGCCGACCTGCATGTATTCATTCGCACGGGTTTCGTCGTTTTCTTGCTTACGAAACACCTTGCCCGCATAGGCATAGCGCGCGGGGTCAGCGTGGCTTTCCATATGCATCTGCACAACGGGAACCGTGAAATCAGGGCGCAGCACCATTTCACCGCGTAGCGGATCAGATGTTAGATAAGCGCGCGCACGAATGTCTTCGCCATAGAGGTCAAGCAGCGTTTCAGCGGATTGTAGCACATCCGCTTCGATCACTTGCGCACCTTGGGCGGCAAATAGATCGCGCAGGCGGCGGGCCTCAGCCCGAGTTTCAGGTGAATTTGGCATTAGCTTTGACTGTCCAAAATCTCGCGCAATTTCGCGACCATTTGATCGCGCGGCACTTCGTACTGGCTCGGGCGGTCTTTCCATTCCTCAAGGGTCGCGTTCTTGGCGATCTCTGCTCCAAGGATCAGATCCTTGATTTGGACTTTACCCGCGTCGAATTCATCGCCACCCGCAATCACAGCAGCAGGCGAATTGCGCTTATCCGCATATTTCAACTGATTGCCAAAGTTCTTGGGGTTGCCCAAATAAACCTCTGCACGGATACCGTTGTTGCGCAGCTCGGCCACCATCGCCTGATAGTCGGCCATACGCGCACGATCCATCACTGTCACAACGACGGGACCAGCAGCAACGGTATCCAAACGGCCCTTGGCGCGCAACGCTGCCAACAGGCGGTCAACGCCGATGGATACGCCTGTTGCTGGCACTTCTTGGCCAGTAAAGCGTTTAACAAGATCGTCATAACGACCACCGCCGGACACCGAACCAAAGTTGCGCGGACGCCCCTTTTCATCGGTGACTTCGAACGTCAATTCAGCCTCGAACACGGGGCCGGTATAATAGCCAAGGCCACGCACAACGGATGGATCAATCTCAATGCGGTCTGAACTGTAGCCGCCAGCATCCAGCAGTTCGGCTATCGTCTCAAGCTCGGCAACGCCGTCACCGCCGACCTTGGAACCAGTCACCAGTTCGCGCAGGCGGGTGACAGTCGCCGTGCCTGTGTCGCGTTTGGCATCCATAAAGCCCATGACGATTTCAGCCTGTTCAGCAGAAAGGCCTGCACCTTTGGTAAAGTCGCCACTGTCGTCTTTGCGACCTTCGCCCAGCAATGCACGAACGCCGTCCACGCCAAGGCGATCCAGCTTATCAATCGCACGCAGGACGATGCCGCGCTCGGATGCAAAACGGTCAGGATCGCTTGGGTCCAAGACCCCCGCGACTTCCATTACGCCGTTCAGCACCTTGCGGTTATTCACGCGCACAACGTAGTCGCCGCGCGGAATGCCCACGACCTCTAGGGTATCAGACAGCATCGCGCAGATTTCAGCATCAGCCGCGACACTGGACGCCCCTACAGTATCAGCATCACACTGATAGAACTGACGGAACCGGCCCGGACCGGGCTTTTCGTTGCGCCAAACCGGACCCATCGCATAGCGACGATAAGGGGACGGCAGGTCATTGCGGTACTGCGCCGCGACACGCGCCAATGGGGCTGTCAGATCATAGCGCAGTGCAAGCCAGTCGTTGTCTTCTTCCCACGCGAACACACCTTCGTTCGGGCGATCAACGTCGGGCAGAAATTTACCCAATGCTTCAACCGTTTCGACAGCCGATGTTTCCAGCGCGTCAAAGCCGTAACGATGATAGACTCCGGCAATCTTGGTCAGCATTTCCGTGCGCTCTGCCACCTCTGCACCAAAATAGTCGCGGAAACCTTTTGGTGTCTGCGCCTTTGGGCGGGGCTGCTTTTTAACCTTGGCCATATTGGGTCCTATCTTCGCGGATAATAGGTCGCCGTTTAACGCGGCTACGTCACAGGAGCAATGCAGTCATAGAAAAACTGCCGCAGCGTGTGGTTTTAGGAAAATCCCGGACTATGCAGGCCAGCGTTGTTCCGCTAATGCAGCAACATGACCGATACATTGCACCTAGAAGAACAAATCGCCCATCTGACACGCACAGTTGAAGAACTGTCAGATATCGTCGCGCGACAAGAAACCGAACTAGCGCTTGCCATGCGGCGGCTGGCAATGTTGATGGAACGCGAAGCGTCGCGCGAATTAGACGCAGGTGGCACCGTGCCGCTCGCCGACCAGCGCCCCCCACATTGGTAGGTTGCTAGGCAGCGCGCAGCGCCCAAGACCCTAACAACGCGCCTTCGCTGGCTTTGGCTGCCAATCGTGCGGTCGGGCCAAAGGCAAGAACATCGTCTTCCAACTCTGGAAATAGCGCAAATATCTCTGCGCTTTGCGCTTCGTCCATTCCGTTGATGCCGACATGACCGGGGTGAAAGCTTTCACATGGGGCATCGTCTGCATAAATCACTTCGTGGCGATCAAACAGGACATGGTAATAAGTCACCTCACCACCTTCGCGGCGGACGATGGTTTTGTCGTTGACCAACTGTTTCGCAGCGACCAGCACTTCGGCCTCACCAAACAGCAGCTCTGCCTGCCAGCCCTGCATCATTACACGGTGCTGCGGTGACAGAACCAATTCACGAGTATTGCCAACAACACCTTCGGAAATAACGATTGGTGCAAACTTCCCAATAGCATCAACAGTGCGGGACCCGACCCAGCGGATCGGCTGAAGCCCGTTATCCATCGTCATGACCAAGTCACCTTCGCGCAGGTCTTGGACGGCGACCTTGCCTTTGTCGGTTTCAATGAGAGTATCATGACCAAAGCATACCACGTCGCCGGTAAAGTCGCCCATCCCGACCGCGCCGGTGCGGACACCGCTGGTATCACTGCCGGAAAAGATAACCTGAATTGACGCAACCGGGCGATCAAACGACACGGTAAGCGAATCTGGTTCACCTGGACCATCAACCGAATTGCTCGCTGCACCGCTGGCCTCAACCGTGTAAGGGTTAACAACTGTATGGGTTGAATTCAGGTTAGAAAAAGTCGGCGTCAGCAGATTGCCCTGCGCATCATAAGCGATAATCTGAACCTGATCGTCCCACGAACTTCCGTTTGAATCCAAATCAAGGATTTCAAAGCTTAGGTTCTTTACCGCGTTCGTGAACTCCATCTGAATACCGGCTTCTTCACCAGCACTTACATTCTGCGCGAAAAGTGCGCCGTCAAAGTTACGGAAAAATCTTGGGTCATTTGCGCCAGCTGAACTAAACGCGGTCGAAGTAAAGTTCGTGCTGTTCGCACCATCATTGATGGTAGTCGACCCGTTAGGGCTCAAGAATGTAGACCAATCAAATAGAAACGGCATATCTTCCACTCATCATTACAAAACGAATTCCAGTACTGGCTTTACGGAGTTTTTCAGTCAAAAATACTGAGAAATGCTAAATAACTATACCAAAAGACAGGCTTACACCGATACAATTAGCCTATAACCGCGCCGAATAGGGGGAAAAACTGATGGCAATCGTCACTTTACCGCATGAAACGGCCCAAAGATTGCAGCCGCGAATCGGTAACTTGATCGAAAACGCCCAAGCAAAGCTATTTCCCGCAAGCGATATCGTTATGGGTTTGCTATTCACCCCAGACGAAACCAAAGAGTTCGATGGCGAGCAAGGTGAGGCGATGATCCTCGCGGCACCCAACCTTGAAACTATTACGGCAGCGATCCCCGAATTCGAAGACGACCGCCGTAATTATTGCATCATCAAGAACGAACGCGCCATTGCCCGACTTGATCCGTTTGCACAGACCGGCGCTTAGGCGTCTTCGACTTCGATAACGCCATTCAGACTGCGCAGCGCACCTTTGATTTGCGGGTTCACAGGAAAATCTTCACCAAGGTCTAATTCAACCTCACCCGGTAAATCGGGGTGCATCAGGTTAAAGTAAACAGGGCCCCGCCCTGCCCGCACGCCATCTTTGATCGCGTTTGCAAGGATGCTCGCCACGGATTCGATGGCGTCCGGCGTGTCGATAAACACCCGCAGCGCAGAACCGCCAGCATCAGCAACAACATTATCAATCGGCGCTACAGAACGGCCAAGCAGCTTTAGCTGGTCGCTTTCCATCGTGGCTTCGCAAGACAGCACGACTTGGCTACCTGTCTCAAGATAGTCGCGCGCGGCCTCCAGCGTATCAGAGAACAACGTGACCTCGTATTGCCCGGTCGGGTCAGACAGCTGCGCAAAGGCAAAGCGGTTCCCGCGTGCAGATTTGCGTTCCTGCCTACCAGAAACAGTACCAGCCATTTTCACGACACAAGGGCCGCGTTCTGCCTTTGCGGTGACCTCATCCAAGGTCAGAACCTGTTTGCGCTTTAGCGCCCCCATGTAGTCATCAAGCGGGTGACCAGACAGGTAGAAACCAATTGCCTTGAATTCCTCGGCCAACCGTTCTGCGGGCAACCAATCGTCGCCCCCCGCAAGGCGGGGTTCGGGCAGATCATCGCCAGCCTCGCCAAACAACGACACCTGATTGGATGACTTTTGATCGTGGATTGCACCCGAATATCCGGATAGCGCATCAAGGCTCATCATCACGCGGCGGCGGTTTCGGTCAAGCACGTCGAACGCCCCTGCCCGTGCAAGCATTTCCAGTGGGCGCTTCCCGACACGCTTTAAATCAACCCGGCGCGCGAAATCAAAAAGGTTCACGAACTCACTATCGCCACGGCCTTCGACGATCAGCTTCATCGCCTCGACACCCACGTTTTTCAACGCGCCCAGTGCATAGACAAGTTTGCCTTCGAATACGTCAAACGTGGCTTGTGACCTGTTCACGCAAGGCGGAGTGTATTCGATACCAAGGCCCTTTTTGACCTCTTGGAAATAGACACCCAGTTTATCTGTAAGGTGAATATCGCAGTTCATCACACCGGCCATAAATTCGACCGGGTGGTTCGCCTTAAGCCATGCTGTTTGGTAAGAAACCACCGCATAGGCCGCAGCGTGCGATTTGTTAAAACCGTAGTTCGCGAATTTCTCGAGAAGGTCAAAAACCTCGGCCGCTTTTTTCTTATCGACCCCATTTTCCATCGCCCCTTTTTCAAATTTGGGACGTTCTTTGGCCATTTCCTCGGCGATCTTTTTACCCATCGCACGACGCAGCAAATCCGCACCACCAAGGCTGTAACCAGCCATGACCTGCGCGATCTGCATAACCTGTTCTTGGTAAACAATGATGCCTTGGGTTTCTGCCAGCAGATAGTCGATGGATTCATGCACCGATTCAATCTCGCGCTGGCCGTTCTTAACCTCGCAGTAGGTCGGGATGTTCTCCATCGGGCCGGGACGATATAGCGCCACAAGCGCAACAATATCTTCGATACAGGTCGGCTTCATGCGCTTCAGCGCATCCATCATGCCGCTGGATTCCACCTGAAACACCGCAACAGTCTTAGCGCTGGAATAGAGTTTATAGGATGCCTCATCATCCAACGGGATTGCCCCAATATCGTATTCGAAACCAACAGGGGCCTGATACAATTCAGTCCCATCTGCAGCCACATTCAACGTGCGGCCATTCTTTTTCACCAATTCAACGGCGTTCTGAATAACAGTCAGGGTCTTTAGACCCAAAAAGTCAAACTTAACCAGACCGGCCTGCTCAACCCACTTCATGTTGAACTGGGTGGCAGGCATGTCAGAGCGCGGATCTTGATACAGCGGGACCAATTCGTCCAACGGACGGTCACCAATCACAACACCCGCAGCGTGGGTCGATGCGTTCCGCAGAAGGCCTTCGACCTGCTGCGCGTATTTCAAAAGGCGATCAACGACCTCTTCGTTTTGCGCTTCCTCGCGTAGACGTGGCTCGTCCGCGAGCGCCTTTTCAATGGAAACAGGCTTCACCCCCTCAACAGGGATCATCTTGGACAGACGGTCGACCTGCCCATAAGACATCTGCAAAACCCGACCAACATCGCGCACGGCGGCCTTGGACAGCAGCGCACCAAAGGTGATGATCTGCCCCACCTTATCGCGCCCGTATTTTTCCTGCACATAGCGAATAACTTCTTCGCGGCGGTCCATGCAAAAGTCGATATCGAAATCGGGCATGGAGACACGTTCGGGGTTCAAGAACCGCTCGAACAGAAGCGAATAGCGCAGCGGATCAAGGTCGGTAATCAATAGCGCATAAGCCACTAGCGAACCAGCACCCGAACCACGGCCCGGCCCGACAGGAATGCCGTTATCCTTGGACCATTTGATAAAGTCAGCAACGATCAAGAAGTAGCCGGGGAATCCCATGCCCTCAATGATGCTCAGCTCGAACTCAAGTCGCTTTTCGTATTCGGCGACCTCAGCCGCGTGCGGGATAATCGCTAGCCGGGCTTTCAGTCCTTCCTCGGCCTGACGCCGCAATTCCGCGACCTCATCATCAGCAAACTTAGGAAGAATCGGATCACGTTTGTAAGTCTTGAACGCACAGCGCCTTGCAATCTCAACCGTGTTTTCAATGGCCTCTGGTAGATCGGCAAACAATGTCACCATTTCTTGCGGAGACTTGAAATAATGCTGCGGTGTCAGACGACGACGCGGCTCTTGTTGGTCGACATACGCACCTTCAGAAATACACAACAGCGCATCATGTGCCTCATACAGACCCGTCTTAGGAAAATAGACATCATTGGTCGCAACCAACGGCAAGTTCTTTGCATAGGCCATCTCGACATGGCCGCGCTCTGACAGGCGCTCTGCCTCTGGCAGACCACCATCAATCGGATGGCGCTGAAGTTCCACGTACAGACGATCTGGATAAGTCACAGCCAAACGATCCATCAGCGCTTCGGCCTTGGGACGCTGACCCTGACGCAGCAAACGACCAACCGGGCCATCGGGACCACCAGACAGACAAATCAACCCTTCATGATATTGGCTTAGGTCATCCAAAGTGACCTGAGGCAACTGCCCACCCGCATCCAAATACTCGCAAGAGTTCAGCTTCATCAGGTTCATATAACCCGCCTCAGTCTGGGCAAGCAGAACGATAGGCGCAGGATCTTCGGGGCGTTTACCCGGCTCTGGCGTCGTATAGCACAGATCAACCTGACACCCGATGATCGGCTGAATACCGGCCTTTGAAGCACCCTCCGAAAACTCCAACGCGCAAAACATGTTGTTACGATCGGTCACGGCAACAGCGGGCATTTCCATGGCGGCGGCCATGCCGGGCAATTTCTTAACCGGAACAGCGCCTTCCAACAGGGAATACTCAGTATGGACGCGCAGGTGAATGAATCGGGGATTTGTACTCATGCGGCCAAACTATCTGATGCTGGGCCGCACACAAGATAACAAAGACGGATGCTTTTATAAGGCGCAACATTACCGAGCTAATCTCGAAATCGACACCGCCGCCCAACAAACAACTCCGCCCAGAATCCCATTATCGCAGCAACAAACCGAACCTTAGCAGTAAGGTCTGCCAAAGTCAGGCAAGTGGGACTTAGCTGACATTCTGGACAAGTGCACCAATGTCTGGTTTAGCGAACCCTTCCAAATCGGTACTTTTTTGGAAGTGACTCAAATGTTCAATCGTCCGAAGGGCCGTAGACGCAAAGTTCTAGCATCAATCCTCGATCACCCAGTATTTGTAGCGTCGAAGGTTGCATCGTTAACCCGTCTCCGGCTGTTTGCATGAACAAGCCATAAAAGGCGTCAGCTTTGTATCGCGTAGTTAGATCCCGCCAAACGGCCAGATCGCTAGTTAGCTGCCTAAGCAACACGGCTATTTAGGCATCAAAATCGCCATCCGATTGTGTTGGTACTATAAGATGCCATCCACCTGTTTCGGCTAGCCATTTTTGCACTGAAACATTCCCCACCCGTACATCGCCTTTGGTTTCACTTTGAGTGGGTTGCTGCCCTAGAAGGGTTGAAATTTCTTTTGGGGTTAGGTCATCACCAAAAAATATCAGCGAGACTTCGGTGCAATCAAGAGCTGGCATTGTAGGTCACCCTATCCGGCTTTGCTGGGAGGGTTGTCGACAAGGCAAATGAGGAAATATCCCGGCGTACAATTATGCGGTCGAGACGTTGCAAAAATCATTAAAGGTTTGCTTAGAAGTGGACATTAGCTGCATCGCAGCAGTTAGATACAGCGGGTTAACTACTGTCATTCGCTGTAGTCACTTCGAACCACTGAAATCCCAACCGCAGACCCTGCCCCTAGGTGGGGAGGGTCGGGGACTGCCTGACTTATCAGCCAGGCAAAACAGCACCTCACTCCACATCCACCCCAAAACTCTTAGGCGACTCACCCCGCGCGGCGGCCTCTCGGTCTAATCGGTTCAAGATTTTCATCTGCGCATAGATCGCTTCTTCCATCCGCAGCACCTCTCCGATTTTCATATTGGCCCAAAGTCCAAGAATCCGGCTGATCCGCGCCTGATACCCCGCCCCCATCGCCCGATAGAATTTCGCGACGCTCTCATCCAACCGCAGCGTGATCTTCACCTTGGTGTTCTTCCACGTCCAGATCATGTTCCGACGTATGCCAAGCCAGCGGCACCTTATCGCGCAGTTCCAGCGAGAGGTCTGTCTCATCTACATTTTCTTCATACAGGTATCGCATCAACTTTTGGCGCGCGATCCTCTGCGCCTTGGACATTCGGGGCATCGTTCTCTCCGTCTCCCAGAACATCACCTAGCTGCATTTCGAATCACCAAAACAACCGTACGTTGGCGCCCGACGCATCGCCGACGCGATGCCGACCTAGGGCCGACACGTCGATTTTACTTGATTTATTGATGCTAAGGCCCCACATGGGGTTGGCAGACGTTATCCAACTCGACCACTGTTTTCCTACTCGGCTACAGTCTTTCGATCTTGCACTGACTAAGCCAAACCATCGCAATTATGCGGATGGTATTGATTATAAAGGAAAACACGATGGCTACTGGCACCGTGAAATGGTTCAACACAACTAAAGGCTTCGGCTTTATCGCTCCCGATGGTGGTTCTAAGGACGTATTCGTTCACATCTCCGCTGTTGAGCGTTCTGGCCTGACTGGCCTGCGCGACGATCAGAAAGTTACTTTCGACATCGAAGCTGGCCGCGATGGCCGCGAATCTGCGGTTAACCTCGCACTCGCATAAGCGATCTATGAATTTTGTGGCGAGAGTCTTCACTTTCGCCACAATTTTTGCGCGAATTCATGCCTTTTCGCGGACAATTCTCTAAAATTGTTGATTTTGTTGCGGACTCTGCCATGGTTGAGTCGCGACGTTAAATTATCGACCACTGTCTCCTCTTTCGGCCCAGTCAATCGATCTAAGTTTGACCGAGCCACACCGCTGCATTTCCGTGAGCGGACGATATTGAAGGAAGACACAGACATGGCTTCAGGCACTGTCAAATGGTTCAACACCACTAAAGGCTACGGCTTCATCGCGCCCGACGGCGGCTCTAAGGACGTTTTTGTCCATATTTCTGCTGTTGAGCGTTCCGGTCTCACTGGTCTGCGCGACGATCAAAAAGTTAATTTTGATATCGAAGCAGGACGTGACGGACGTGAAAGCGCTGTGAATCTGACTGTAGCTGATTAATCATTATTTTTATTTCAAAAAAACTAAGGGCGCTCCTTTTGGAGCGCCCTTATTGCTTGGAGGCATTAGGAAAACGTTAAGCAACCAATCGCCCTGCGGCCCAAACAGACTGAACAATTGGCAGATCGTTGACTAAGCCAAAGCGCAACACGTCTGCACGTTTGCCGATGGCAAGAACGCCACGATCATCCAGATGTACGTGGTGTGCAGGCTGCGAGGTCACCGTCCCCATGCCCTTGGCCCAATCACCCCAGATTTGCGAAACCTGCACCGCCCCCAGCAGCAATGCGGCGGGTACGTAGTCAGACGAGAGTATGCTCAAGCGATCTAGATCGGCGAGCTCCTTCGCCGCAACATTGCCCGAATGCGATCCACCGCGTACGAGGTTCGGCGCCCCCATAATTGTCGCAATTCCTGCCTCGTGACAGGCATGTGCCGCTTCCACCGTTGTTGGGAACTCTGCCAAAGTGATACCGTAGGCATGGCTTGCCGCGACCTGTTCTGCTGTTGTGTCATCGTGGCTTGCCAATGTCGCGCCATAACGATTTGCGGCAGCGACAGCCGCCGCTTCATGCTTGGCACCAAGACGCGCCTGTAGCCCGTACAAAAAATCAATGTATTCAGGCAGCGCAGCACGATCCATCCCGTGCTTTCCGCAAATATAGTCCACATATTTTTCGACATCACTGAACTGTCGCTGACCCGGCGTGTGGTCCATCAATGACACGATCCCGATCCGATCAGTTTCACCGAACTCGGCCAATTCCTCCACAAGCGTTTCTGAACAAATCTCGGCCCTGAGATGGATGTGGTGGCTGATTTTCAGCGCCCCGGTATCGCGCATTTGCAGGATTTCGTCAGCCATTTGCCGTGCGTATTTACCGTAGCGCCGACCTTGGTTTGACACGATGGAGCCCACCCGAATTGCATCGAAAACAGTCGTGATACCGGTGCCTGCCAATTCGCGATCATGCGCAACAATTGCGGCACGATGCGGCCAGTCCACTTTGGGTCGTGGGCTGATGTGCCGTTCAAGGTTATCAGTGTGCAATTCAATCATACCGGGGCTAACAAAGTCGCCCCCACAGTCGATAGCATCATTAGGAACTGTCGACCCCTGGGCAATGTCGGTAATCACATCGCCCTGCATTTTCAGGCTGCCAGTAATGACCTCATCAGCAAGGATGATCTGGGCATTGGCGAGGATAATTTCTTGTGTCATGGATTTGTCACGCGACCTTGGCAAAGAGTGTTTCATGTTCGAACGTTACGCAATTTTCTATACACCACCACCTGGCTCGTTTGCCGAATTCTGTGCGTCTTGGCTGGGGTGGGATAATCAGGCGGGCCGCACATGCGTTCACCCGCAAATCGCTGATCTTGATGTGGCCAAGCTGACGCTGGCCCCACGCAAATACGGCATTCACGGCACGCTCAAAGCACCGTTTCGGCTGGCCAAAGGCACCACGCAAAGCCAGCTGGAACAGGCCACCGCCCAATTGGCCGGAACCATCCCCGCGTTCCGGCTTGATGGGTTGTCTCTTAAGCACCATCGCGGCTTCTTGGCTCTGCGCCCACGCGGAAATGTCACCACGCTGAACGCTGTTGCCCAGCATATCGTCGAAGCTTTGGACGATTTTCGTGCGCCTGCTCCGCCCGCTGAATTGGCCCGTCGTAGGCAAGCCAACCTGTCCGAGCGCCAAGAAGAGAACCTGACGACATGGGGTTACCCCTATGTCGGCAACGATTTTCATTTTCACCTTACGCTGTCCGGCCGTATCGATCCCGGCCTTGGCGCAGACGTCACTGATGCTTTGGCACCGCACCTGTTGCCTTTGGTTCCGCGACCGTTTCCGGTCGATCAGATCACGTTGATGGGGGAAGACAGCGACGGGATGTTTCACGAAATCCATCGTTACGACCTGACTGGATAAAGGAAACTAAGGGCAGTCTGCACGGCAAGATCAAGTGGTCCGCTATTATCAACGATATGTGCGGCCACACCGTCAGGCAGCGCAAAACTCGCGCGATCTAGCCGTTGTTCGACCTGTTCGGCGCTCTCTCTGCCACGCGCTATCAAACGCTGCGCGAGCACATCCCGCGTTGCGGTTAGCACGATCACTTCGCATCGCTCAAAACGCTGGCGTGCCAGAATAATCTGCGCGCGCGACAGGTTTGCGAGCATATCAACGCCCTTCTCTAGCGTACGATCGACGGTGACCGGAATCCCGTAGTGCAAACCATGTGCAGGCCAAGACAACGCAAACTCCCCCGCTGTTTGCATCTGTAAAAAGCGGCTTTCGCTTACCCCCTCAAAGTCTTCGCCACCGGCATCTCCGGGGCGGGTGATGACACGGCGAGCAAGAACAAGCCGGGGATCAGCCGCCATTGCACGCATCACGCTATCCTTGCCGACGCCAGATGGACCAACTATGGCGATAAAGCGTCCCGTCATGCGGCGGCCTTTGGTGTAAACCCGGTCACATCAATCTCTCGATCACACACACGGTCGCGGGCGGCTTCGTCATGAAAAATGCCGATAATCGCCGCGCCACGTGCTTTGGCCTCTTCAATCATTGACATGACAACTTCGCGGTTAGCGCCATCAAGGCTCGCCGTTGGTTCATCCAACAAAAGCGCTGGATAATTATAGGCAAAGCCGCGCGCGATATTGACCCGTTGCTGTTCACCGCCAGAGAACGTGGTGGGGCTCAGGCCCCAAAGCCGTTCTGGAATGTTCAGATCATCCAACAACGCCTTCGCCCGCGAAATCGCAGCGTTGCGTTCAGTGCCAGTCGCCAACAATGGCTCGGCGACCACCTCAACTGTCGGTACGCGCGGAACGACACGCAGGAACTGGCTGACATAGCCCAGCGTATAGCGACGCAGATCTAATATCTCACGTGGTTCGGCGCTCGCGACGTCCACATCACCAATCATGATCCGCCCAGAGGCAGCGAGGTAATTGCCGTAGATCATCCGCATCAGCGTTGATTTTCCCGATCCCGATTGGCCTACCAGTGCAACACACTCTCCAGCGGCGACCTGCAAGGATGCGCCGGTCACCACGGGAATGACTGCGGCGCCTTGATTATGTAGCGTAAATGACTTTGCTACGTTTTCGACTTGGATCATCGTCAATCCCTCGCCTTGTTCCAAATACTCAAGATTCAAACCTGCAACACGGACGACACCAACAGTTGGGTATAGCCATGCTGCGGATCGTCCAGCACTTGGTCAGTTAGACCTGTTTCAACCACGTGCCCGTCTTTCATGACCATCAACCGATCAGCAAGAAGACGCACGACAGCCAGATCGTGGGTTACAATGATCGCGCTTAGATTCATCTCGCGGACGAGCCCGCGTAGCAAGTCCAGCAATCGCGCTTGAACGCTCACATCCAACCCACCTGTTGGCTCATCCATGAACACCAGCCGTGGTCCTGTGACCAGATTGCGCGCAATCTGTAGTCGTTGCTGCATGCCACCAGAAAAGGCGCTGGGGCGGTCATCAACTCGATCTGCGTTAATCTCGACCCGGCCTAGCCAATCAGTCGCCTGATCGCGAATTTCGCCATAGTGGCGCGCGCCAACAGCCATCAACCGTTCACCTACATTGCCACCAGCGCTTACGTTCATGCGTAGCCCGTCACGCGCATGTTGGTGCACAAAAGCCCAGTCAGTTCGTGAAAGCATTCGACGTTCAGGTTCTGACATCGTGACGGTATCGCGCATACCATCGGTGCGCGTATCAAAAATCACCGCACCTCGATCAGGGATCAGCTGCCCGGCAAGGCAGTTCAACAGGGTCGATTTTCCTGATCCGCTTTCCCCAACAATTCCCATGACTTCACCGGGAAACAAGTCGAATGATACATCCATGCATCCGATGCGGTGGCCGTAGAATTTCGATATTCCGTCAACATTCAGCAACGGGTTCATGCTGCGTCCTCCCCGTAGGGCGCACCTTGTGCACCGACATGACCATCCTTGCGCCGGCCCGCGCAGTAATCCGTGTCAGAGCACATAAACATCCGCCCGCCCTCATCATCGACGATCAGTTCATCGAGATAGCTATCCTCGGCACCACATAGGTCACAGGCATGCTCGGCTTTGCTGGCTTCGAACGGGTAGTCGTCGAAATCGAGGCTGACGACATCCGTATAGGGCGGTACCGCGTAAATCCGTTGTTCACGGCCTGCGCCAAACAATTGAATGCCTGCCATGTTCAGTTTCGGGTTATCGAATTTCGGGATTGGGGATGGGTCCATCACATAGCGCCCTTCGACTTTCACCGGATAGGCATAGGCCGTCGCAATCGCGCCATGCTGGGAAATATCTTCGTACAGTTTCACGTGCATCAGCCCGTATTCTTCAAGGCTGTGCATCTTGCGGGTCTCAACCTCGGACGGCTCCAGAAACCGCAGCGGTTCCGGGATCGGCACCTGATAGACCAAGATTTGATCACTGCGCAGATCCTGTTCAGGAATGCGGTGACGGGTCTGGATCACGCTGGCGTCGACCGTTGCTTCGGTCACAGCCACGCCTGCTGTCTTTTCAAAGAAGCGACGGATCGACACAGCGTTTGTCGTATCATCCGCACCTTGGTCGATGACCTTAAACGTATCGTCCGGTGTCAGTACCGCCGCCGACACCTGCACACCACCCGTACCCCAGCCATATGGCATCGGCATTTCACGGCTCGCAAAAGGCACCTGATACCCCGGTATCGCAAGCCCCTTTAGGATCGCACGACGAATCATCCGCTTGGTTTGTTCGTCCAGATATGCAAAGTTGTAATCAGACATTTTGTATCTCAAACCCATTTCGCTAGCACGATAGTCAGCACAGGACTGCATTTACGCATGACCAAACTCGCCCAGATTTTTAATTGTGAAGAAGGTACTGTCGCCGCAAAATTTTTGTGTGAGCAGATGAATGCGCATCCGGATTTCGCCATTTATCTCATTTTGGGCCTTCTTGGTGCGCTGCTGTACCTTCTTACGAGCAACAGAAAGCCGGGAACCCGGGGCAACCGAAGCGGCGGCGACGCAGGGTATAGTGGAGGCGGAGGCGGATTCGATGGTGGAGGGGGCTTCGACGGCGGTGGCGGTGGCGACTGCTAAGCCTTTATAGAATCTCATTCTGCGGCCTCCTGTGCTGCTTTCGCTTCACGACGCAGCTTGCGGATCAGTTCCAATTCAGACTGGAAATCCACGTAATGCGGTAGCTTAATGTGCTCTAGGAACCCGGTCGCCTGAATGTTGTCCGCATGGTACAGCACAAATTCTTCGTCCTGCGCTGGCGCGCCGACATTGTCTTCACCCAGTTCTTTCCAGCGCAACGCGCGGTCGACCAACGCCATTGAGATCGCTTTGCGTTCGGTCATGCCAAACACCAATCCATATCCGCGCGTGAACTGTGGAGGTGCTGTTTTGGAGCCTTTAAATTGGTTTACCGTTTCGCATTCGGTGAGGGTGATCTCTCCGATATCAATGGCGAAGCCCAATTCTGGAATGTCTAATTCGACAGCGACTACACCGATCCGCAATTCCGCGACAAAAGCGTGATTGCGGGCGTATCCACGCTGCGTCGAATAAGCCATGCCGAGGATAAACCCTTCGTCGCCACGCGTCAGTGACTGCAACCGCAACGCGCGGGTCGCCGGTAATTCTAGCGGTGATCGTGTTAGATCTGGCGGTGTTTCTAGCCCTTCAGGTTCGGGCTGGATCAATTCCTCGCGGTCAAGAAATGACATGATATGCGGCGTCTCCGCGTCAGTTGCCTCTGCACTTTGCACTTCGGGCACTTCGCCGTCTGCCGCCAATTTGAAATCAAGCAGACGATGGGTGTAATCGAATGTTGGACCCAACACTTGCCCACCGGGCGCGTCTTTGAAGGTTGCTGAGACACGCCGGTCACAGGCCATCTTTTCGGTATCAACTGGCTCTGATCCGCCAAACCGAGGAAGCGTCGTGCGATAAGCCCGGATCAGAAAGATTGCCTCGATTAGATCACCACGGGCCTGTTTAATCGCCAACGCAGCAAGGTCAGGATCGTATAGTGACCCTTCGGCCATGACCCGATTGACGGCTAGTGTAAGCTGTTCTCGAATTTGCGGGACGGATAGCTCCGCGACGGATTTATCGCCGCGACGCTCTTCGGCCAGCCAAGCATGGGCATTATCAATCGCCTTTTCACCGCCCTTTACCGCAACATACATCAGGACACCTTTGTCGCGCATATAGGCGCAGTAACCTTGGTTGTACGTGGCAAGGCGGCGACGCTGTTTTCGCAGGTGAACACAAAATCCAAACCTAGGGGAAACAGCGCTGCATTCTTTTGAAACGCGGAAACGTCAGGCAACGAAAGGCTCGCTTTGTGTTTGATACCCGGGCCACGTAGCGTCGCGCCCTCGGTGGTTAGCGATGGTACCTCAACCACAATCGTCGCGGATCTGTCAGGGTATTCCGCTGTTCCAATCGCAAAATCGGTCAGCGGTAGGTCACCCCAAGCACCCACCGCAAAGCTCGCCGCATTCGCATCAACTATTAGTGCCCCAGTGTGAAATGTGATCCATGACCGGATCTCTGAAGTGTCGAACTGCGGGGTTAGATAGACGGGCGTATCAGGATCACAGAGTGTCAAAAGAACCACGCCAGCGGCTATGGACAGGGGCGCGGGCGGCTTTGCCCCAGCTACATTATTGATAACACCGGGTTGCGCCATCGCCGTCATAATCTGACGGAACGCATGCGCAGCATCGATTGCGGCATTAGCGAACCCGCCTTCTAAAGTTGCGGCCTGCATCAGTCTTCCCCTCTGACCATCGTAAAGAAATCGACTTTGGTCGCGGCGGCCTTGGCGGCACGACTGGCCTTTACGATAAGCTGCGTTTCTTCAAGCGGGTCGATCACTCTGGCCTGCACCTCGGGCGCGTGATCAGTCTGCATCAAAGCATCAGCCAACGCGGCGATACGCGCCTTTTCCTTATCGCGGCCCTGCACATAGGCGTGGCCAACGACACCGCTATGCAGTTTGATCGAACAACGCGTGACAGTCATTTCGCCCAAATTGAACGGGGCACCAACTGCCCCTGCCCGACCGCGCACCATCACGCCACCAATCTCGGGAGCACGCAAAAACTCAAAATCAGGCTTAACGCCAAACGCAGCCCAAACTTCTACCAAGGCAGTAGCGTCGGATTTGGCCAATATGCCCATCCATTTCTTACGTGCCGCGTTCGGATCGTTCATTTCGTCCATCTAGACACCTTGTGTGTTTGTCTAAATTAATATACAACTAGACAAATCCTAGGCCGAGTCGCCCGCGGCAGGCAATCCCTGATGATGTGAAACTTTCGTGACAACATGGCGCGCACTGCAATTTGGACTTCAATCAGCACGGCACTGACCAACGATATCGTCGAAGGGCGCTATGGCCCCGGCGATAAGCTCCCCACCGAGGCTGCGCTTTCGGCGCGGTTTGGTGTCAACCGGCACACAGTGCGGCGCGCATTGGCGGCGATGGCCGATAACGGGCTTGTCCATGCCAGACGGGGCGCAGGGGTATTTGTTGCGCAAACGCCGACCGACTATCCCATTGGACGACGGGTGCGATTTCACCAAAACCTGACCGCCGCTGGACGTGCCCCGGCCAAGGAGATTTTATCGCTTGAGACCCGCGCAGCAGATCAACGCGAAGCTGAATCGCTAGAAATCCCGGTAGGTGCACCCGTCCATGTCTACGACGGGCTATCCTTGGCTGATGGTCAGCCCATCGCGATCTTTCGCAGCGTGTTTCCCGCCGAACGTTTTCCAAACATATTGAATGATTTGGATGAAACGAAATCCGTCACTACTGCTCTCGCACGCTATGGAATCGCGGACTATACCCGCGCATCCACGCGATTAACCGCAAAACAGGCCAACGCGACACAGGCATTGCATCTTAGAATATCAGAGGGCGCACCGATCCTGCGCTCTGTTGGCATCAACATCGACACAGCCGGAATACCAATCGAATACGGACATACTTGGTTTGCAGGCGACCGTGTCACTTTGACTGTTAACAATTCATAAACTAAAATGTCACACGGGCGATACATGAGTGCGCGATAACACCTGAAACAACCTTCAGGCGAGCGGACAGATGACACCACCGATTGCATTTCTTTCCTTCAATGGCGCGCAAATCCTGCGAGACGGCCAACTGACGACAGGCAGCATCGCGGTTCGCGAAGGGTTCATGCGCGACAACACCCATGCCGGTGGGCCATCCATAAATCTGGCTGGGTATTATGTATTGCCGGGTATCATCGACCTGCACGGCGATGCGTTCGAACACCACGTTGCGCCCCGCCCATCGGCCCCCTTTCCTGTTCAACTCGGGCTGGCTGGCACCGACCGGGACGCTGCTGCAAATGGCGTCACTACCGCGTGGATGGCGCAAAGCTGGTCGTGGGAAGGCGGCGGTCGTGGCCCAGAGTTTGCGGAAAAGTTTCTGCAAGCACATAGTGATTACCGTCCACAGCTGCTAACTGACCTGCGCGTCCAAATCCGATGCGAAACACACACCGTCGACACCCAAGACCGTTTGATTGATGCAATCGAGACATACGGCGTGGATTACGTTGTTTTTAATAACCATCTTGATGAAGCTGTTGAGATGGCAAAAACACAACCTGACCGGGTCGCCGCTTGGGCGGCACGGGCAGGAAGAACCGCCGCCGAACATATCGCATTGGTCGAAGCAACACGTGATCTCAATACTCAGGTGCCCCGTTATCTGTGCAATCTGGCTGCAGCCTTTGATCGGCTGGCTGTACGCTATGGTAGCCACGATGATCCAGATGGCCGTACTCGCGAATACTATTCGATGATTGGCGCGAAAATCTGTGAATTCCCGACACACCGCAGCGCTGCAGCATTAGCCAAAACTTGGGCCGATCCGGTGATCATGGGCGCGCCCAATGTCGTGCGCGGCGGATCACAGTCGGGCAATATCGCCGCCGTATCGTTGATCCGTGAAGGGCTGTGCGACGCGCTCGTTTCGGACTATCACTATCCGACCCTTGCCCAATCAGCATTTGCGTTGGCCGATGCCGACATCATGGATTTCGCCCGCGCCTGGGGGATGATTTCCACACGCCCCGCCCGGATCATGGGGCTGGGCGACCGTGGTGTCATCGACGAAGGGAAACGTGCCGACTTGACAATCATCAACGCTACCACTCGCCAAATCGAAGGCACAATGGCCGCCGGTCGCTGGTCGCACCTGTCTGGCGGCCTTGCCCATCGATTGACCCAAGCAGCACCGAAGCTACGGATCGCGGCCGAATAGTGAAGTAACGAAATCAATGCCTGCCGTCGCCCATGCACCCCGCTTCATCCATCTCGTCCGGGTTCGCTAGGATCGTTAGAAAACAGAGCAATCTTGTTGCCTTGCGGGTCGCGAAGGTAGCCAACATAGAAATGAGGACCATAGGCGTCACGAAAACCGGGCTGACCCTCGTCAAATCCGCCAGCCGCAAGCGCGGCGGCGTGAAGGTCGCGCATTTGCTTTTGATTGCACGCTTCAAACGCGACCATAGCACCGTTCCCAGCGGATGCCGGAAGCCCATTGAACGTTGGCTTAACATAGAAATCAGGGAGTGCGACAGGCTGACCGGGTTCTAGAGGCAACGCATAGCTTAAGCCTTCGGGACCTTCCTCCAGCCCGTAACCAAGTGCGGGCAGGAACGCAGAATAAAATCGCTTCGCACGCGCGATATCATCAGCCCCGACGGTGACGTAGGCAATCATGGCGTAGGTCCTTTCCGAAGATGTGCTTATTGCAGCCAGTTGACCACAGCCTATCTGTTGAACGGTAGCTACGCCAATATTGGTGCATTTGGCGACTAAGCACCATTCGTCATCAAGCGTATTTTTCGATGAAGGCTGCGGCGCTCATCGCTCGGAAATCATCCAGCGCGGCACGCAAACGGTCATGTGGCCAATCCCACCAAGCGAGCGCCATCATTCGTTCAGCGATATCGCCAGAGAACCGCGCACGTAGCGGCACGGCCGGGATGCCTGCAACGATCATGTACGGCGGCACGTCTTTGGTCACGATCGCTCCACCCGCAATAACGCAACCGTGGCCAAGTGTGACTTCTGGCCGTATCTGGGCACCATGTCCGATCCAAGTGTCATGACCGATAACGGCACGCCGCGACCTGCGATGCGCGAACCAATCTTCGTCGTGGGTCGCGTCATCGAAATAGTCAGCGGACCGATAGTGAAAATGATGCAAACTGGCCTTATCCATCGGGTGATCCGTCGCACCAATTCGGACATAGCTTGCGATATTGGCAAACTTCCCGATCTGGGCATTGGCGATATCTGCAAAACGGTCGCAATACGAATAATCCCCCATATGCGAATGCGCTAACCGGCTGCCACGCCCGACCTCGGTATAACGCCCAAAGGTCGTATCCGTGACCTCGCAATCTGGATGAACGAACGGGGTGTCTGCTTTTAGTCGTGCGATCTTAATGTCCCCCCTCGTCGCCTTTAATGAGCTTGCGACGCAACCAACCCGAGAACGTATCCATCAGCATCACCATCAGAATAATCAGGACGATATAATAGGTGACTTCTTCCCAGTCTTTTTGGGTGTTGATCGCTTGAGTAAGCATAAGACCAATCCCGCCCCCCGTAATCGCGCCGATGATCGTCGCTGAACGTGTGTTGGATTCCAGGTAGTAAAGAATTTGGCTCAACAAGACGGGTGTGATTTGCGGAATGACGCCGAAACGGTAGCGTTGCAGTGGCTTCGCCCCAGTAGAGGTAATGCCTTCGATCTGTTTGCCGTCAACGTTTTCTAATGCTTCCGAAAACATTTTGCCGAATGACCCGGTGTCCGTCAGTAAGATCGCCAACGAACCCGTCAACGGCCCCGGCCCAAAGGCCCGCGACAAGATAATCGTCCAGATCAACCCATCGACGCCGCGCAAAAAATCAAACACACGCCGCGCGGCGAAACGTAGACTGCCGAGTGGGCTAAAGTTTTTTGCAGCCAAAAAGCCAAGTGGCAGCGCGACCATCGCGGCACCAAACGTACCCAGAAACGCCATTAGGATCGTTTCAAACAGCGCCCATGCGACATCACCATGGCGCCACATCTTGTTCGCCCAAAACTCGGACCAAATAGCACCTGCTTCACCATTAACCGCATGACGAAGCAGCGTACCAAGGGCCATCCCATGGTACGGGCTATCGAGTGTGAAAAAGAACAGCTCCCACCCCAAGAAATAGCGAAAAACTTCAGACCGGTTACGGGTAACGGTAAGGCGGCCCGCGTCTGTTGAGATCGTCACCCGATTTTTCGAAGCGTTGATCCAGTCGGGCAATTCGCTTGTCGGGAATACCGCGTTTACACCGCTACGGCCGGGTTCAGTAACGATCAGGCCATACCCCGGAATTTCATAGGTCACTTGGGTTTCGCCAAATGTGACGATGTGGTCATTACCAAGATCGACAACGGTTTCATTACCCAAGGTGACCCAAGCAGGGCTGTTACCGTCCAGATACCGCCCCTTACGTTCGCCCTCGATGGATACATCAACCGAACCATCACGGTTGTCGCGGGTCACATGGGTTTTGTAGCTGTAGGCGTCCGACACCAAGGTACGCGCGTTTTGAAGGTTGGCACGTTCCGCCAACCCGCCAATATCAAACGCAACAAAGATATAGGCAAAATAGCAGAGGATCACCGCAGGCACAGCAAAGGACATCATCCGCTTGCGTTGAAAGTGCCCGACAGTGCGGATTTGGAGCGGCATGACGGTCATGCGTGGATCTCCCCTTTGGCAGAGCCATGCGTCAGCCGGTTGCGTAGATAGCTGGATGTTTGATCGACAACCACGATGGTTAGAAAAAGCAGCAAGAAAATGGCTGCGGCCTCATCGAATTTGCCCTGCCCCCAGCTCATGGTGTTGCGCAGGTCGTATCCGATGCCACCTGCACCCACAAAGCCAAGGATCGCAGAGGCGCGAATGTTGATCTCAAACCGAAGCAACGCGTAGCTCAGGTAATTCGGGGCGACTTGTGGGATCACACCAAGCCACATCCGCTGAACCCAGCCTGCGCCGACCGATTCCAATCCTTCGATAGGTTTCAGCGATGCGTTTTCATTTACTTCGGAAAACAATTTTCCCAGCGCACCGACCGTATGCAGCGCAATGGCGATCATGGCGGGCACTGGGCCACCGCCCAAGATAAAGATCAGCACAAGCGCGATAACAATTTCGGGCACAGCCCGCAGAACATCCAGAACGCGGCGCAGCGGCCCAACAAGCCAAGGCGAAGGCGCAAGACCGCGGGTCACAAGTAGCGACATGACAAGCCCGACAATCCCACCAAGCAGCGTCGAGGCCCCGGCGATATTAACCGTCTCGATCAGTGACGGCAGGTATTTAACGAAATACCCGGGCAGAAGATGCGCGCGCTCAACGGCTTCGGATATCACATCACCCGGAAAGTCGAGAAGCATCGGCAACCCATTCCAAAAGCCACCTGCATTGCGGTCGTTCGCGGTCGCGAAACCGCCAGCCATCAGCGCAACAAAGACAATCAATAAGATTGTATTCATGATCCGCTTGCTACGAACCTGTGCCAAATAGTTTGCTTGGATATCTGCTGTCGTCAGCTCTGCCATCAGTTTGTCCTGAATATAAAATTACAGGCCCCAGTAGAAAACCAGGACCTGCAGAACTTCATAAAAAACCGATCAGTTTGATTTCGCGAGACGGGCCGCGACGATCGAAACATAGGCGTCATGTGTAATTGGATCGAAGCCAAGTGTTTCACCGGCGGCAACGCCGTAAGCGCAATCTGGGTCGGCGTCATAAAGGCCATCAACCAACGCAGTCATCTTGTCTTTGACGTCTTGCGGCAATGCGCTGCGCAGAACAACCGGACCTTCCGGGATCGGCGCGGAACGCCAGATTTCAACCAGATCGTTCATGTCGACCAGACCAGCATCAACCGCTTTGCGCAATGCGCCAGAATTGAAACCGTCTTCCCATTCGCCTTGGCCGTCAGCCCAAGTCACACCACCATCAACGTCACCATTATTCACAGCAACGATTGTTTGCTCATGACCGCCAGTGAATTTGACTTCACCAAAGTAATCGCCGGATTCCATGGACGCGCCGGTCTGCTGCGGGATCTCGATGGATGGGATTAGGTAGCCAGAAGTTGAGTTTGGGTCTCCAAAGCCAAACACTTTGCCCTGCATGTCCTCAAGCGATGTGATGCCGCTGTCAGCACGTGCAAAACCGATAGAATGGTAGCCGTAAGAGCCATCAAGATTGATCTTAACCAAAATAGGCTCAACAGCTGTTTCGTCTTGAATATGGATCGCAGCATAAGATGACGCGCCCAACCAAGCCATATCAAGCGTACCGCCCAGCAGACCCTGAATAACGCCGTTATAATCCGCTGGTGCGAAAAGCTTTGTTTCTACGCCCAACTCTTCTTCGGTGTAACCACGCAGGCATTCGTATGAATTCATGCGGTCTTGTGCGTTCTCGCCACCCAAGATGCCGATGCGGAATTCGTCAATGGCGTGGCCTTCAGCAAAGGCAGCGCCCGTCAGCGATGTCGTCGCAAGCGCGGCAGCAATCAGTTTTTTCATTGGTCTTCTCTCTTACAAAACGCCCCAAGCAGACGGGGCTTTGGGGTTAAATCTTGCGCTCAGACGCTTTCGGCGATGTCCGCCAGTTTCGCGACTTCTTCGCTAAGGGTTTCAATTTCGGTGGATGTGGCCGCTTCCGAGAATGTCTCGTCCGCGCCGTAAATGTCGCGGGCCACGCCAGTGGTCAGTTGTTCGGGCGTCCCGTCAAATACGATCCGCCCTGCACGCATTCCGATCACCCGGTCGCAATAACGGCGCGCGGTATCCAGCGTGTGTAGGTTCGCAATCACCATGCGGCCGTCTTGTTCGTGGATATCACGCAAGGACTGCATCACCACCTGCGCGTTCATCGGATCTAGCGACGCGATAGGTTCATCGGCCAGAATAATCTTGGGATCCTGCATCAACGCACGCGCAATCGCGACGCGCTGCTGTTGACCACCAGACAACGCCTCGGCGCGTTTGGGTGCATGTTCAGCGATCCCAAGGCGGTCAAGGATTTCAATCGCGCGGTGAATGTCTTCGGTCGGATATAGATTAAACATCGTTGCAAAGGTCGAACGACGGTTCAACGTGCCGTGCAGGACGTTGGACACAACATCCATCCGTGGCACCAAATTGAACTGTTGAAAGATCATCGCGCATTGGGATTGCCAGTTGCGCTTGGCCGCACCACGCAACTGCGTGACATCCTGACCTTCAAACATGATCGCGCCAGAGGTCGCATCGGTCAGACGATTCAGCATCCGCAGCAAGGTGGACTTGCCCGCCCCCGACCGCCCAATAATCCCGATCATCACAGGTTTATCGACAACAATACTCGCCGCATCTACGGCTTTATTCCGGCCAAAGGCCTTAGTCAGGTCATCAATACGCAGCATCAAGGCTCTCCAAAGTCTTGTGCTGTGTGACCCTCTGGCTTTGCAGATTTGTTAAGGAATGGTGAAGGTTTTGTGACGGATCAGGACATAAACGACAAAGGGATTAATCATGACGCAGCTTGGATACTCAATCACGATGTCAGCTATGTGGGGCTTTGCAACCGTTGATCCTCAAAACTAAATATGCAATCCATATTTATGACCGAAACTCATTCAAAGTCAATTTCAGACAGCCTAATTTGGTCACTCAGGGCGCTTGCCCAAGAGGCTGATACTCAATTTCAGTTGTACCAGTGTTACGACGAAGCTGCCGATAATTTAGTTTTGGACTTTGAGACATATATCCTCAGGGAACCCGCGGACTTTCTAAATGAAAACCCAGACATTAAAAAACTTGATGAGTTGATTGATAGCAAGTCTGGTGTCGTCGGTTACTGGAACAAGGATGCAATGCTTCACTCCGTTTTTTGGCAGGACATTAGAGCAAACGCAAAAATGATACTCATAAAACGAGAGCTTCCTTTGAGCGCACCAGAGCCACTAAATCATATTTTTATGAACGTAGACAACGTTCCTAGACGCATAGGCCTCTTTGCTAAATTTCGAGCTATCATCGGACGTTGACTCAATAAGCTGCGACCCCACAAAGTAATTCACACACAAAAGAGCCCCGCGAATGCGAGGCCCTTTGCGTTTTATTTATCGCCGGATAGACCGCCTGCGATGTCGGGTGAGCCGTCCAAATCTTTGGGCAGCACCAAGTTCAGCACAATCGCGATGAAGGCTGATGGCAGTAGACCCGATGTCATCAGGATGCGCAGCGTATCTGGCAGGTACTGGACCGCTTTTGGTTCCAGCTGAAGGCCCAAGCCAATCGACAGGGCGATCGCAAAGATCACCATGTTGCGGCGGTTCCAATCGACTTCCGACAGCATGGATACGCCTGCAGCAACGACCATACCGAACATGACGATTACGCCGCCGCCCAGAACCTCGATAGGGATGGTGTTGATGATCGCGCCCACCTTGGGAACCAACCCGCAGATGATCAGGAAGATTGCGCCAACGGTCACGACGTGCCGGCTCATCACGCCGGTCATCGCGATCAGGCCAACGTTTTGACTAAAGGATGTGTTGGGGAAGCCGCCAAAGATGCCAGCAATCGCAGTGCCGAAACCGTCAGCAAAGGTCGCGCCTTGGATTTCCTTGTCGGTTGCTTCGCGTCCCGCGCCGCCTTTGGTGATCCCGCTGACGTCGCCGACGGTTTCGATCGCTGACACAAATGCCATCATGCAAAAGCCGATGACCGCTGCCGCGCTAAATTCAAAGCCATATTTGAACGGCATCGGCGCTGCGAAAGTAGCTGCATTGCTGACTTTGGCCGCGATCCCGAAATCACCGCCAAAGCTGATCATCCCGAAAATCAGCGCATAGATATAGCCGGCGATCAACCCGATGATCACAGCGGAAATCGACAACATGCCCTTGGCAAAGAATTTTAGTGCGAGGGTCACGATGATCACCGTACCAGCCGCGCCCCAGTTCAACAGGCTACCGTATTCTGGGCTATTCACCGCAGGAACACCGCCCGCAGCATATTGGATGCCAACCTTGACCAGTGCCAAACCAATCATGACGACGACCAGCCCGGTCACCAAAGGCGGCAAGGCAAATCGGATTTTGCCGATCACGGTGCCTAGCAACGCGTGGAAAAGGCCACCGATCAAAACGCCGGTAAACAGGGCGGGCATTGCCTCTACCCCTTTGCCAGCGACCAGAGGGATCATGATTGGAATAAACGCGAACGACGTCCCTTGCACGATAGGCAGCCGTGCGCCAACTGGGCCCATGCCGATTGTTTGGAACAGTGTCGCGATGCCCGCAAACAGCATCGACATCTGGATAAGATAGGTCATATCCGGGAACCCTAGCGCCCCCGCATCGGACCCAAAGCCAAAGCCAGCTGCCCCTGAAATGATGATGGCAGGTGTCACGTTCGATACGAACATCGCCAATACGTGCTGAATGCCAAGTGGGACCGCCTTTGCGATACCCGGAAAATAGTCTGGGTCGCGCAGCTGTTCTGGCGTCCCGATTGAATTATCTGTCATTATTTTCGTCCCTGATGGTTTGCCGATCTTAGCGCCGGTCAAATTTAGAAATTTATGAAATAGGGTGTGTCGTAGTGATGCTCCTCTAGGTTTGGGGTGTCACCGATACGGTCAATCACGGCAAATAGGCCCGGCCCTGCCAGTGGGGTCAGAACGCCGTGCCATGTGCCACGATGGAAATTGATCCCCTCTCCGGGGTTTGTGATGAATGCATGCGGTTGCAGATCAGAATCCGCGACGACGACCAAAAAAGGGTCTAGGCTCATCGGGATAAACGCCTGCGATCCGTCTGGATGGCGCTCAACAAGATCGAGCTGGTAGGGCAATTGCCGCAGTTCAGACCGGAACAGGCTAATCCCCACCCGTGCATCGCCAACATCAACCTTTGCGCGGTCGTGAAACCGCCCACATAGGCCAGCGTTGATGATTTTATCAGGATCGCCATCGCAATTCAGCACATCCCCATATGGCGCAAACGCCGCTGCCGTCAGAGGGGATATGCTGATGTTTCGGGTCATCTTGGCAACATATCCTTAAGCCGATGCAATGCGATGCGTTCGACCTGAAGGCAGGCTTCTTTGAATTCTGTTGCCCGGTCGTTGTTTAAACGTGACTGCATTGCGGCCTTGACCGACGCTTTGTCATGGTCGCGTACGGCAATGATAAAGGGAAAGCCGAATTTGTCGGTATAGGCCGTGTTGCCTGCTTCAAATTCCATGCGCTCGCTGTCGGTCAACGCATCCAAACCTGCGCTGGCTTGCTCTGCTGTGCTTTCTGCTGTCAGGCGTTTCGCTGCCGCCAGTTTCCCTGCCAAGTCCGGGTGCGCTGTCAGCACGCCCAGTCTTTCCTCTTCGCTGGCGGATCGGAACATCCGCGCAAACGCATTTTGCAAACCTACGGCGGTGTCATGCGCAGGCCCAAGCTCTAGATCAAAGGCGCGTTCGGCAATCCAAGGCGAATGCTCAAAGACACCACCATACGCCTGCACAAACTGATCGCGCCCCATTTGCGATGGGCGGACAAAACGCTGATGCGGGTGCTCGGTCGCCCAATGGTTGGCGATCTGTTCACGGGTCGCAAACCAAACGTCATCATGGCTTTGCGCATATTCGATAAACTGACGCAAAGCCTCAACACGGCCGGGGCGGCCAATCAGGCGACAGTGCAGGCCAATCGAAAACATCCGCCCGCCCTCGCGGTATAGCGCGTCAAAGCTAGCCTTTAGATATTCAAAGAACTGCGTGCCAGAATTGAAGCCCTGCGGCGTCGCGAAACGCATGTCGTTGGCGTCCAATGTGTAGGGCACGATCAGTTGATCTGTTTTACCGAACTCTGACCAGTACGGCAGGTCATCGGCATATGTATCCGCCACATAAGCAAACTGCCCCGTTTCCGCAGCCAGTCGAACTGTGTTGTCCGAACAACGACCAGTGTACCAACCGCGCGGCGGTTCACCTACGACCTCAGTGTGCAGGCGGATCGCCTCGGCCATATCGGCGCGTTCGACATCTTCGGGGGCATCTTTGTATTCGATCCACTTCAGACCGTGGCTCGCGATTTCCCATTCAGCGTCTTTCATCGCAGCAACCTGTTCAGGGCTGCGCGCAAGTGCAGTGGCGACCCCGTAAACGGTGATCGGCAAATCGGCCATCAGCCGGTGCAGCCGCCAGAACCCGGCACGGCTGCCGTATTCATAGATGCTTTCCATATTCCAATGGCGCTGGCCGGGCCATTGCGCGGCACCCACGATCTCAGACAAAAACGCCTCTGACGCGGCATCGCCGTGCAGCACGTTGTTTTCGCCGCCTTCTTCGTAGTTCAAGACAATTTGCACAGCGATCCGCGCCCCGTTAGGCCAATTCGCCGCCGGAGGGTTCGCCCCATAGCCGATCATGTCACGCGGATATCTTTGCACCGGTGTCTCCTATTTCATTGCCATGTTAATCAGAAATAATCCCGATTGTTTTCAAAATATTTACGAAAGTCTTTCGGCAGTTCGAATAGCATCACCGATCCGATCAATCATGAATTCCATAAACAGGCGGGTTTTTGGATCTTGGTGCCGACGATGGGTATAAAGGCACGACATCTGAACCGGCATCGGAGGCGTGTCCGCAGCCACAACCACAAGCGCGCCGTTCGCAAGATGCTCTGCCACCTCAAACCGGGGCTTCATCGCAACCCCCTGCCCTGCAAGCGCCCAGTCCGTAAGAACATCACCATCGTCGCTTTCTAAGCGACCGCTGACACGAAACCGTTGTGGACCGTCTGTGGTCATCAACTGCCACTGGAATTCAAGCGCACCGGGAAAGCGTAGGTTCAGACATTCATGTTTGTCATTCACAAGCGCAGCACCATCCGCAGGATGCCCCCGCGCGGCGATGTATTCAGGCGACGCGACAAGCACCCGCGCCACATCCGATATCTTGCGTTGGCGCAGGTTGCTGTCCGCAGGCTGCCCCAAATGAAACGCCAAATCCAACCCTTCGGTGGTCATGTCTACCGTCCGGTCAGTCATACGCAGCCGCACGTCAATCAACGGGTATTGCGCTGTAAATTCGGGAGCATGCGGCGCAATCAATCGACGCCCGACACCTAGCGGTGCCGCGACATGCAGTTGCCCCTTGGGGTTTTCGGTCAGGTCAGAAACCTGCGCCTCCGCGTAATCGACAGCATCTAAAACACTGCAAGCCCCACCATAAAACGCCTTGCCCTGCGCTGTCGGCGTGAGGCTTCGGGTCGTGCGCTGGAACAGGCGCACAGACAAGTGATCCTCTAGCTGTGAAATCCGGGCAGATGTCACCGCTGGCGAAATCCGCAGATCGCGCCCCGCCGCTGACATCGACCCCAGTTCGTAGACACGGACAAAAGTCCGGATATTTTCAAAGTAAGACATTATTCTGCAATTTTTGATAGAGCTTGGCAGTATCAGGGAATACAAGAAAACCAAGCCGTTGACTAGACTGGGCGCAAAAAGGGGACACGCATGTACGATCTGGCAATTCTATGGGACTGGCTCGCCTTTGCCGTGCGCTGGTTGCACGTGATCACGGCAGTTGCTTGGATTGGGTCCAGCTTTTATTTCATCGCACTGGATCTGTCGCTGAACCGCGATATCGAGGGCCCTGCCGATGGCGAAGAATGGCAGGTCCACGGCGGCGGCTTCTATCACATTCAAAAATATCTGGTCGCACCAAAGGCGATGCCAGAACACCTGACCTGGTTCAAATGGGAAAGCTATTCAACTTGGCTGTCTGGTTTCGCCATGCTCGCGGTCGTGTACTGGGCCGGAGCTGAGCTATTCCTGATCGACCCATCCAAGGCTGATCTGGCGATTTGGCAGGCCATCTTTATCTCCGCCGCGTCGCTTGCCGTAGGCTGGCTGATCTATGACTACCTTTGCAAATCCCCGCTTGGAAACACGCCGACCGCATTGATGGTGCTGCTGTTTATCCTGCTGGTTGCCATGTCATGGGGCTATAACCAAGTCTTTACCGGCCGCGCGGCATTGCTCCACTTGGGCGCGTTCACCGCTACGATTATGACGGCCAATGTGTTCTTTATCATCATGCCGAACCAACGGATCGTCGTTGCAGACCTAAAGGCCGGGCGCACGCCGGACCCGAAATATGGCAAAATTGCAAAGCTGCGGTCAACACATAACAATTACCTGACGCTGCCCGTGATATTCCTGATGTTATCGAACCACTATCCGCTGGCCTTCGGTACGCAATACGCATGGATTATCGCGGCATTGGTATTCCTGATGGGCGTCACGATCCGCCATTATTTCAATTCAATGCACGCCCGCAAAGGCAAACCAAGCTGGACATGGGCCGTCACGGTTATCCTGTTCCTCATCATTGCATGGCTATCCACACAGCGCGGATATGACAGCTATGAAGAGGCTGAGGCGCGTGAATTAACCGCATATGAACAACGCTTTGCGAGTGTCGAAGGCTACGACGAAGTCCACGATATTGTCATTGGCCGCTGCTCAATGTGCCACGCCCGCGAACCCGTCTGGGGCAATATGCAGCATGCGCCCAAAGGTGTGTTCCTAGAAACGACGGGGGACATCACAAAACACGCACGACAAATCTATTTGCAAACAGGAGTTAGCCAAGCAATGCCGCCTGCAAACATTACGCATATCGAAAACGAAGACCGCGCTAAACTGATCGCTTGGTACCGAGCAGGGTCGTAGGGTGGGTTTTAACCCACCACCCGTTAAAAGCTGATTTCGAACGCAGCGCCCGGTCCGTCCAACAATCTGATCTGCGCACCCTGCGCCTGAAGCATTCGCGCCACAATAGGCAGCCCCATACCTGTCCCACCGGCGTCACGACGCGTTGTGAAAAACGGATCAAAAATGCGGTTCCGATTACCTTCGGAAATGCCGGGCCCGTTATCAGCGATCACAACCCGATCATCATAATGCTTGATTTGGATTTCTGTTGCGCCATGCGCCTTGGCGTTTCCAACAAGATGGGTCAAAACCAGTTTTAGTACCTCTTGTGAGAACGGCACTTCGCCATCCTTTATCACATGGACACCATCAAAGTCAGCGACCTCAGAAAGAACGCAACTCCCTCGCGGCAACGGGTCCTGTGCACGGGCAAGTGCGCGTTGACCATCCAATAGCGCCTCCATCCGCGCCACTGCGTCGGTGATATTTTGAAGCATTTTGGTGCGGTCGGCGACTGACAGGTTTGGATCACCCAGCAGCTCTGCCGCCCCACGCACGACAGTCAAAGGTGACTTAAATTCATGGGTCACGTGATCTGCATAAGACCGCAGAACCGCCTCACGACCTTGTAGGGTCTCGGTCATTGCGAACACCGCGCTTCCCAGCTTAGAAAACTCTGGCGTACCGAAATGGGTCGGCACTTTGGCATCACCTTCGGCCTGCGCGTAATCCGTAATGGCGCGTACAGGGCGCAAGACAAGTCGCCACAAAAAGAACCCCAGCACACCCGTCGCAACGAACGCCATCCAGGCAATCATCCAAGTCGTCTCGGCCCAGCCAAGAACGCCACCAGCGACACGGAAATAACCGATACCGATAAGCGGTAAAAAGAACACTGCAGCCAAGGTGCCCCCCAGCACAAAAGCCAAAGGCGGTCGCCATTTGGCAATTACGCGCCGCGGCATGCGCCCATCCGGATGCCAACACCATGTACAGTCTCAATCGCGTCGGCGCAGCCCGCCTCGGCCAGCTTGGCCCGCAAATTTCGTAGATGACTATCCATCGTACGATCACTGACATGTACGTTGGTGCCATAAATTTGGTCGACCAATTGTGGGCGGGACAACACATTGTCCGGGCGTCGCATTAAATGCAGCGCTAGTTCCATTTCGCGGGCAGTCAACGTCACCGGTGCATCATTCACGTGGCAAAGGTGTCGCTCTGGATCGATACTCAGCAAGCCTCGGCGCAAGACGGCTTGCGGCGTTTCAACTGGTCCGCTGCGTTTCAGAATCGCACGGACACGCGCCACCAACTCTCGCGGTGAAAACGGTTTAGACACATAGTCATCTGCGCCCAGTTCAAGGCCGACAATCCGGTCGACTTCATCCGCTTGCGCGGTCAAAAACAGCACGGGCACCTGCGAGGTCTTGCGCAATTCACGGCACACCGAAAGCCCGTCCATCTCGGGCATGCCAATATCGAGAACGATCAAGTCAGGTGACAGGCTTTGTGCAGCTTCTAGCGCCGCGCGACCGTCAGCCGCCTCAGTTACACCGAAACCTGCCTGCCCCAGCGCAATGCGCAATACGTCACGAATTTGCGCATCATCATCCGCGATCAATATCATTGCCCCACCTCCATCAATGCCAAACTACGGCGTCAGCATTCGTTTAGGTAGCGCAATTTGCGGCATCCAGCCTGATGAGCCAAGTTTATTCATCATCCAGCCACCACGCATCCCGTGCCAGTCTTTTTGGAATACCACGTACAACCATTTTCTTGCCTCTTTGTTACTACTCTCAGGCAGATTTAAAAAAGCATGGTGCACACTATCCCTGTGAATTGTGCAGATTTTGCGTAGATCTACGATTAGCCAGAACAAGCCGACCGAATAGCCCTCATATTGTCGCCATATGGGGTCGGATCAGTGACGCTCCCGCCACGGAACACAGCGGAGCCTGCGACCAATACGTCTGCACCTGCCTCGACAACCAAAGGCGCTGTTGTCGGATCGACGCCGCCATCAATTTCGATATGGATCGGGCGTTCACCAATCATCTGGCGCAGCTGGCGTACCTTTTCGACTTGGCTATGGATGAACTTTTGACCACCAAATCCGGGGTTCACTGTCATTACGCAAACGAGATCGACCATATCCAAAAGATACTCAACTGCGCTTGCTGGCGTGCCGGGGTTCAGGGCAACGCCTGCCTTGGCACCTGCCGCACGGATCGCCTGCAATGTGCGGTGGATATGTGGGCCAGCCTCGACATGGGCGGTGATCACATCAGCGCCCGCATTTGCAAAGGCTTCGATATATGGATCGACCGGGGCAATCATCAAATGCACGTCCATGACGCCTTTGATATGCGGGCGGATCGCAGCACAGGTTGCCGGACCGAAAGTGATGTTTGGCACGAAATGCCCATCCATGACGTCAACATGCACCCAATCAGCACCCTGCGCCTCAATCGCCTCGCACTCTTTGCCGAAGTTGGCGAAATCAGCCGATAGGATCGACGGGGCGATCTTCAAAGAACGATCAAAGGACATGGGCGCACCTCATATTTGGATTTGCCACAGCAAATAGTCATAGTCCGCCCATTTGTCACGCCGTGAAGATATATGCTGCAATGCAGCAAGGGCTGTGTTAATTTGCGGTATGGTCCAGACCTTGTATCACAAAGACATTCTACAAAACCGCGCGCAAATTCACCTGACGCGCGCGACCTTGACGCCTCAACGCCCTAAAGCCCTGCACACACATGACTTTTTTGAACTGTTTTGGGTCCAAAACGGTCAGGTCAGACATCACCTTCCCGACCGCACCGACACGCTGGACGAAGGTACCGTTTGTTTTCTACAGCCCGGTCAGCATCATGCGCTACAAGGTCGCGGCGAACATGCGCTTGTTGTTTCACTGTGCATCCACCCTGATACGATTGCTAATCTTGGGAAACGCCATCCAGACCTGCAAGGTCACCTTTTCTGGTCCGACGCCAAGATCGCGTTACACCAACGCGATATCCGCCAGTTGGCCACACTAAACCACGCCGCCGTCCTTTTGGAACGCAGCACATGCACTGCACTGCACGCAGAGGCATTCTTACTACCGCTTTGCGCCGACCTAACGAGTGATATTCAGCCAAAGGACGCACCCGCATGGCTGGCGCACGCCTGCCAGACGGCCAAAGACCCCGCCGTGTTTCGGGAAGGCTCCGCTGGTCTTGTCGCGATAACGGGCAAAGCACACCCGCATGTCTCGCGCAGCATGCGCAAATACTATGGCCAAACGCCGTCAGATTTTATTAACAATTTGCGCATGACGTATGCAGCACGCGTGTTAATCACCGATAGCGACCCAATCAGCGAAATAGCCCGCAACGTAGGCATTCCAAACATGTCACATTTCCACAAACTGTTCCGAAACGCATATGGGCTGACGCCACTCCAATATCGGCACAAATACCAGCGCGAACTCGTTCAGCCTCAAGGCTAAATGATCCCCATCACCTTGCGTCAAATACTCAAAAAACGGTTTTGATCAATTGATCAAAACTTGCCAATCATCGGCCAAACTGGCACTCTGTTCCGGCAATGCAGGAGGCCCCCTTGCAAACTACTCACTCCACCACTTTGCACCAGCTTCCGCAGGTGCAAGAACAGCGTAACGACGGCATGCCACTTGACCTTGATTGGGTCATGGCTGTCCAAGCGAATACATCGGCCATCGAACGACGCGCAGCAACGCTGCCCGGTCGGCGGTCTGTCAAAAAAGATTACCAAGCCGCTTGGCTATGTAAAGCGATCAGTCTGATCGACCTGACGACCCTTTCAGGGGACGACAGCGAAGGGCGCGTACGACGCCTATGCGCCAAGGCTCGCCAACCTGTGCGGGCAGATATCCTTGAAAAGCTTGGCATGACCGGGCTGACCACGGGTGCGGTCTGCGTTTATCACGATATGGTCGAAACTGCCGTAGACGCCCTGCAAGGGTCGGGCATTCCCGTGGCGGCTGTTTCCACCGGCTTTCCTGCGGGCCTATCGCCGTTTCACTTGCGCATCGCTGAAATCGGCGAAAGCGTCAAAGCGGGTGCCGAAGAAATCGACATCGTCATTTCGCGCCGTCACGTGCTGACCGGCAATTGGCAGGCCCTTTACGATGAAATGAAAGAAATGCGTGCCGCTTGTGGCGACGCCCACGTCAAAGCCATCCTTGCCACCGGCGAGTTGGGCACGCTGCGCAACGTCGCGCGTGCGTCGCTGGTCTGCATGATGGCGGGCGCTGATTTCATCAAAACCTCTACTGGAAAAGAGCCCGTTAACGCCACCTTGCCCGTCACGCTCACAATGATCCGCGCGATCCGCGACTATCGGGAACGCACGGGGATCAAGGTCGGTTACAAGCCCGCAGGCGGCATTTCCAAAGCCAAAGACGCGCTGGTCTATCTGTCGATGATCAAAGACGAACTGGGCGACCGTTGGCTGCAACCCGACCTTTTCCGCTTTGGCGCATCCAGCCTACTGGGCGACATCGAACGGCAACTCGAACATCACGTCACAGGCGCCTATTCGGCATCCTGGCGTCACGCGATCGGATAAGATCATGACCATCAAAGAAATCTTCGACACCATGGAATACGGCCCTGCCCCTGAAAGCAGCAAAGAAGCCTTGCAATGGATTGCAGATCGTGGCGGCATCGCGGGCCATTACATCAACGGGGCATGGGGTGCGTTGCGCGATGATTTCCCATCGAACAACCCAGCCACAGGCGAAAAGCTGGCAGGCGTAACCAAAGGCACCGCAGCCGAAGTCGAGGCTGCCGTCAAAGCCGCCCGCAAGGCGCAACCTGCATGGGCCAAGTCGGGCCATAAACGTGCGCGTGTCCTTTATGCAATCGCCCGCCTTTTGCAAAAACACAGCCGCCTTTTGGCCGTGATGGAGACATTGGATAACGGCAAACCGATCCGCGAAAGCCGCGACATTGATGTGCCTCTGGCGATCCGCCATTTTTACCACCACGCGGGCTTTGCCCAATTGATGGACGAAGAGCTACCCGACCGCGAGGCATTGGGTGTTTGCGGTCAGATCATCCCATGGAACTTCCCGCTGTTGATGCTTGCATGGAAAATCGCGCCTGCGCTGGCGATGGGTAACACGGTCGTTCTGAAACCAGCAGAATACACATCACTGACCGCGATGGTATTTGCCGAAATCTGTTCTGAGGCAGGCGTACCGCCGGGCGTCGTGAACATTGTGACTGGTGACGGCGAAACAGGCGCGGCACTGGTCAACGCTGATGTCGATAAAATCGCATTCACTGGATCCACCGAAGTTGGCCGCAAAATTCGCGAAGCAACGGCCGGATCAGGCAAGGCGCTATCGCTCGAACTGGGCGGCAAATCCCCCTACATCGTATTCGACGATGCCGATATCGACAGCGCGGTCGAAGGGTTGGTTGACGCAATCTGGTTCAATCAGGGTCAAGTCTGCTGCGCCGGATCGCGTCTGTTGGTCCAAGAAGGCATCGCTGATCGGTTCTACGCCAAACTCAAGGCCCGGATGGACGGGCTGCGCATCGGTAACCCGCTCGACAAATGCATCGACGTTGGCGCCATCGTGGACCCGGTTCAGCTGGACCAGATCACCAAGATGGTCAGCGCTAATACAGAAGGCGAAACCTATCAGGTCGCAGCACCCGAAGGCTGTTTCTATCCCCCAACACTGATCACTGGCCTGTCGTCCGCATCGACACTGATGCAGGAAGAAATCTTTGGACCAGTTCTGGCCGCGACAACATTCCGCACGCCATCCGAGGCTGTCGAAGTCGCGAACAACACGCGCTATGGCCTTGCCGCATCGGTCTGGTCGGAAAACATCAACCTTGCGCTCGATATCGCGCCTAAACTGGCTGCGGGCATCGTTTGGATCAATGGCACCAACATGATGGATGCTGCTGCTGGCTTTGGTGGCGTACGCGAAAGCGGCTTTGGCCGTGAAGGCGGCTGGGAAGGTCTGACAGGTTACACAAAACCAAAGGCATCTGCGAAGCCAATCAAGCCAGCCAAGCCATTTGAAGCGACTGACGGTCAGCCTGCGGACCCTCTCGACCGTACAGCGAAACTGTATATCGGGGGCAAACAAGCACGACCTGACGGCGGCTATTCAAACCCTGTCTACAGCGCCAAAGGCAAGCTGCTGGGCCATAGTGGCATTGGCAATCGCAAAGACATCCGCAACGCGGTCGAAGCATGTAACGCGGCCAAAGGCTGGTCCAAGACAACTGGCCACCTACGGGCGCAAATCCTGTATTACATCGCAGAAAACCTGTCGGCACGGAGTGCCGAATTTACGGCAAGGATTGACGCCCTCGTTGGTGGAAAGTCCGGCGCCGCAGAGGTCGAAACAGCCATCCAAACGCTGTTCACTTACGCCGCATGGGCCGACAAATACGATGGTCAGGCGCATGGCGTACCGATCCGTGGTGTCGCGTTAGCAATGAAAGAACCGGTCGGAAATATCGGCATCCTCTGCGACGATACCCCACTATCTGGGCTAATCAGCGCAATGGCACCCGCAATCGCAATGGGCAACCGGACCGTCCTTATCCCAAGCGCAGCATTCCCGCTGGCGGCGACTGATTTCTACCAAGTGCTAGAAACATCAGACGTTCCTGCGGGCGTGGTGAACATCATCACAGGCGACCACGCAGAACTTGCGCCGACGCTCGCTAGCCATATGGATTTGGACGCGGTCTGGTCTTTCTCAAGCAGCGATGTCAGCGGAGCGGTAGAAAAGGCCAGTGCGGGGAACCTGAAACGCACATGGGTGAACAACGGATTGGCAACAAATCCAGCAACCCATGACTATCTTCAGGCCGCGACAGAGATCAAAAACATCTGGATCCCATACGGCGAGTAACGAACCTTCGCCAATTCACAATACAAAAAAGGCCCCTATTTTTTGGGGCCTTTTGTTTTATTTCTTTGATCGCCAAGTACCGATCCATCGAGAGATACGGCCTCTACTCTCAGCGATATCTGCCTGAACTTCGTCCACACGATGACCAGCGCTATCCATTATAGGATCAACCGTACGTTCACGAAACTGACGCCACATGGCACGTATAAACGCAATGGCTGCCATAAGGGCGACAAAGAAAAAGATGTTGAACCAAGGAATGATAGTCACGTTCGGACTATCAACAGGACGGATCGCGACTGCGTTGGGAAAAGCTGAGAAGTATTCGTTGCGCCAACCGTAATGGGTCACCACTGCCCATTTCGGTTGTTCAGGGGTCGAACGCAAATCGTCAGCCTCGGTTTGTAGCGATGCCGTGTCGAACTTAAAATAGAACGGCCAAGACCATCCTGTATCTTCATTACGATAAACCATAACTTCGGTTGTATCGCGCGGCACAAAGCCCAGAAGGTAGGTTTTCTTTTTAACCGTCTGTATGAACTGAACGTCGCGATTGATGATCGTGGCAGACTGGTCATCCGGACGCGCCCAGAAAATGCGGGTCCAATCGTTCAGATCTTGGCGTTCTTGGTATGTGTTCACAACGCGCACTATGTCGTGCTGCGGCAGAGCATAATGCAGGATGACCCAGCCAAACATGAATACAAGAACCCGAAAAGCGATCTTAATGCGGTGCATGGGAATTCCTTTAGTTCTCGTTAATCATATAGATAATGGCAGCGATGGCGATGGTAGGAACGACATAAACAAGCCCGATCAATTTGGGTCGGATCGAACTGTTATAGGCCGCAATTCCTTCAGCGACATAGGCATCACGAGCGTCTTCATCAACATTGTCTGGGTGATCGGCGTCAAATTCTTTTTCTAGCCGCTCACGTCTGACCGACCGCGAATAGACCGAGATCATCAGATACAGCACACTTAGCCCGACAAAGCCGAACACGATTAGTCGAATAAATCCCATCAGCTCCTCCTACCGAGCGCGCCCCACGGGCCAACGCGGGTAATCAAATCAGGTTGCGCTTGCGGCCTGGGCTCCTCCATCGGGGCCTCGTGACCATATAGCGCTTGTCGGGTTCCAGCCTTATCTACCTGATACTCGCGATCAAGGAAATCAACGACATAAGCCCGCTTTTCGTCCGGCCATGTGGCGTAGGCGCGATAGAACACCTCTTTATGGCAAATGAACAGTTGCCTGATATCAAGCGGCGTAAGTTCGGCCAACAACATGTTTACCAAATCTGCATCCGCGTGTGGCTTAGCGCGAAGCGTATAGAAATACGCCGGGTGTTCAGACGTGATCTTGGGCCACGGACCGTCCTCTTCGGCCCATCGCAACAACGCGGCAAGCCCCTGCCACGCCTCTGGCAACTTCTGCGCATACTGTCTGCCCAATCGGCGCAGGTCGCGACGGGTCGCACCGGCAAGGTTTTCACCCATCGCGGCGGCGACCTCCATCACGATGAAATCCATCTTTTGATGCAAAATCGCGGCGGCATCGACACCACGTGCGTCGATAATGGGTTCAACCAGATCGTTAATACTTAAGAACTTTGCAATGGCCGAACGATCCCTAAGGTCAAAGGTAAACCGAATAGGCAGGTCGTCAAAGTCGTCCTTATCGGTCGCGACAATCGCCGCAGGATGTTCAACACCGCGAAACAGGTACATGCCGCCAAACAGATCTGTCCAATAGTTGTCCTGATCGAATTCCATCTGCTTTAGGCGGACCGGGTTACGCACGACATCGCCCGTCTTTTTCGCCATACCAATCATATCCGCGATCAACACATCATCGAACCACGCATCCTGTTCAGACTTAAACCGATCGATCATCTTACCCAGCTTGTCAGCCATCGCCACTGTGCCGCTGGTCGTATCGGCCTCGATCCGGACTTTGCGAATATCAAAAAGGCGCGCCGGACTATCGGCCAAATAGACAGAATTCACCAATTCTCCCGCAACGGCATCGCGCGCGGTCAAGGCAAACAACTCTGACCTATTTTCGTTGATAAACTGTTTGAGGATGCTACGCGCAGTCGAAAACTTTGCATTCAACAGCGGTGCGGTCGCCTGCTCTGTCGTCAGCAGAATAAACTGGCGGTTCACACCTGCGTGGTTCAGATAGAGATCATCACCAAACTCTTCGCCCAACTCGGGGCTGAATCCAGAAATATCAATATGAAACACGTCTTGGACACTTTTGCGTCCAGTAAGATGCTTAAGCGCACGATTGTAGCGCTCAACCAACACCGGACTATCCACCCGGATCAGGTTGCCAAACATAAGGCCCTTTTCGATTAGTCGATGCATTTTGCAACTCCGTTGGGTGACGCTACCATGTTTCGTTCACCCATTTTTTGGGCAAGCCAACCAAAGACAATAACATAATCGGCGCCCAAATAATTGCTGAGATTAGGCCGAGACGCCCGAAGAATGCGATGTTCGCAGACCAGCCGGGTACCATCATTTCAGCGAATGGCACCCCTTGCCATATGTAGAGGCCAGCGAAAAAAGTCGCTGAAACCACAAACAGCAAGATCGTCGACAAGAAGGCATTGAGCAGTAGTGGCCTCACGCCTTCAGGTAATACGCGAGCCAGCATGCGCGGCATAGAAAATGCAAGCCCGGCCAACATTAGCGCCGGGATGAACAAGCTATCCGAGATCAGGCTACCCATCCCTCCGTTAACCCTTGCTGTCTAAATAGCGTCGCTTTGCTTCTTCCTGACGACCAAAATCGCGGACCATGTTTTCAATGGCGACTTCGTCAGACTTATCTGCATAGCGGAATTCACTGTCTGCGTAGCGGTTGATTTCTTGGATCACCATGTCGACCGTGATCGGCACGCGCAGATCGGAAATCATGGCTTTCTTAGTGTCGTAGTCTTTGAACATAAACAGATCGGGATTTTCCATCCATTCGTCCGGCAATTCGAAGTCCATCGCGCGGACCTTCACTGCGTCAGTGATGTTCTTAATAGCGCGGCCTGTAAAACGCGGATCTGCCTCTTGAATGGCTTTCAAATAAGTGCCCATTTTGGCAATCGTATCAAGCGCGCCAATCTCAGACGACACTTGGTCATAAACGTTCAGCAAGCCAACCTCTTTGGGCCGCGAGTGCCCCTCGAACGACGCGGCGACTGCCTTTTTAATCTCTTGCGCGCTAAACACTTCATGCGCACCGACTGGGATCTCGTGGTTCTTGCCCATCAGCAAGTAAAGAATGTCGATATAGTCTTCGCGCGTCTGCGGACCATCGACCAAGAAACGCGCACCGGCGCGCTGACGCAGCGCATCATCGACGTTTTCAGGATAGTTCGAGAACATACCAAACGTACAGTTGCCGCGGACAACGGTGTTGGCTCCAGCAAAGCTTTCCATCAACACAGCGGTAATCTCTAACTGACCCGCCGATGACTGACGGTCCCCCCGTTTCCCCGCAAGCTGGTCAATGTCATCAATCGTGCCAAAGCCGATCACATGCGGATCAAGCACGTTGTTGATGAACGCTTTGGCGTTCTGACCAGACTTACCCTGATAGCTATCAATATTGTCGGTCGAAAGGTTCTGATAGCGGAACGGATAGCCAGCGACCTGACAGTAATCATTCACCAAGCCAGCCATCATTTGGATAAGCGTGGTCTTACCCGTCCCCGGCTTACCGTCGCCCATAAAGGTAAAGATAAACCCACCAAGTTCCGCAAAAGGGTTCAGCTTGCGATCAAAGTCATAGGCCATGACCATCTTGGCCAATTTCATCGCCTGATATTTGGCGATGTGGTTGCCGACGACCTCGTTCGGTTTCTTAAAGGTCATGGTCAGGGCAGAACCCTTGGCCTTGCGGGCTGGGGTAAAGCCCTGAACGGTGAAATCGTCAGCCTCAACATGCCAGCTGGAATTATTGAACGCGACCATATGCGGGGCCGTGCTTGCTCGCTGCGCCACGCGATCCATCAGTTGCTCGCAATATGCCAGCATAGTCGCAATCAAAGTAGCCTCGTCCCTAGAAAATTGACCTAGTTTCTGATCCAGCTCCCAAATCGCACCGTGCAATGCTAACGGGGCATTATCGGTCAAAACCTCATCGACAGGCCCGACTTCAACGCTGGTTTCTGTGCCATGGCTCGCCAACAAAAATGACGTGGCATTCGCAAATGTATACAGTGTGATCAGACTCTCGGCTGCCAGATACTCTGCAAATTCGACGGATCTTTCCGATGGCAAACGTCCCTCAAGATTGACGCGTTTTAACTCGGTCAAGGGCGTCTGATCAGAGTAAGCCTCTGCCACGGCCAAAGAGATGGACATCGCACGGCGCAACGCATGCGCCACGGATGCCTGCGCAGGTGAAGTCAGCGGATCATCGTCGTCCGTTTCCGCAAGACGATCAAGCAGGCGAACACCACCAGCAGGTGCCGATGTACGCGACAGCAATCCAGGTGTTGTAGAACGGAACCGACGACGGGTCGCGGCTACATCCGGCGACTTCTCGGGCGTTTCCAATGACAAACGCGCCTTCGCCAAACGAGGACTATGATCCAACCGCATCAACATCTCGGCCACTGGCATATAGTGTTTGCGGATATCGTCTTCGCGCAGTTCCATTTGATCGCTTGTCTGGCTCATATCTCTTCTTTCAACTCATCTTGCTTAAAATACTCCCGCCGGAGGCCAACAAATTTAGCTAAATTTGTTCCTCGCTAACGATAGCTCAGCACGCGTCCGCTATCGCTGACGACAAACTTGCGGATATCGCTAAATCCATGCGGGTTCCGTTCTGCCAGCGCCTGATAGGGGCGCTCTGGCATAATAAGGGATCGCTCCAACCGGGTCGCCCCCAAGTTCGCACCACCTTGCTCGAACACATCGCGCGCAAAAATCTGTCGCTCAACCGACCCGAACCAGCCTGACTTCACGTGTTCTACACGTTCGGCGACCAGCTCTTCTTCGGACCACACAAGCGCCCAATCTTCGCCAACAGGGGCATTCGCTGCCTCTAGGACCTCGCGTAGTGGGCCCGATTGGCGGGTAAATGCGTTGCTGTACATCGGGCCGATGTGAAACCGGCGCAGGCGCGTTGGATGCAGGTCGTCGAAATCTTCGTCAAAGCCCTTTGCGATCGTCAGCAGCTTTAACCCCGCAACCGACTGCGCCATTAGATGCGCTTGGGCTTCGGGCCAGCGGCGTTCATCTTTGGGCAGACCAGTGCGTCCGGTATCTTCGACGTCCATGATATAGATCGTCGGCAGATTGATCTGGCTATCATAAACGGCCCAGTGAACCTGAAACACACGGCGGTCGGCCTTGTTTTCAACCCAGACGGCCTGCGGATCATTACGCGCCCAAAACTGGTCACCGCGCAAAAGCTCTTCGTAATACAGCCGCTGTGACAGCGCATATTGCAGCTTCGTCGGGATTTCCTGTTCGCTTAGGATGACCCGCACCATTTGGTCCTTCAGATCATCCGTACTTGGCATCGACCCAAGATGGCGTTCGGCCTGAAGCGCGTCATTCGCCATTTCAAGCAATTCTTGATAGACAGGAAAGCCGCTTTCCACCCGGTCAAAGGTCAGCTTGCCTGCATAGGCAAACCGCCCCGAGAAATGGTATTTGTGGGCCAGCGCCGTGAAGGTCCAATTCAAACCAACAAGGTATTGCGCCAAGGCTTCGATATCACGCCGAGAGAAACGCCCCTCAGCCTCCATCGTCGCAGCGACCTTGGTCAGATAGCCCGTGATCCGTTGAAACTTGCCAAAATACCGACGCGTCACGCGGGTATCTTCGAGTTTCATGTGGTCGGCTTGGAGATAAGATTGATTCATTTCACCTCAGAAATACGCGGACTAATGGCAGAGAAAGCTCCGCAGCTTGCGGAATTGCAGTGTTACTTACCACTTTTAACGGCTCGTTTTACTTTTTCCCGTAGCAGTGCCTGCTTACCCTCTGGCGATTTCCGCGGAGCCACGAAAAGTATGTGGTGCCTGAACACTTCCATCAGTACCGCAAACACCACCAAAATTGTGTACCCAATCCATTTGGGGATTATAATCTCACCGAAAATACTAGTAATGATATTACTAATGATACTGCCAATGATCATGATCAAAAGCATCGAAAAGAGTATGCCAAGTGGCCAAATAGGTGCGCTACCTTTTCTCACGCCCTACTCGGCCCCATACTGATTGCTGTCATGCTTTTCGACGATCTGCTGGAAACGGCGCACAAAGCGTTCGTCTGCTTTCGCTTTTTGCTCAAGTATCTCACGGGCAAAGACCATGTGGTCTTCGTGGGCTTCCATCATGTCGGCCATGCGCGCGTTAGTCGCGGCACCGATAGCGGCCATTGCGGTTTGGGCCTCTTGGTCGGTTTTTACGCCGATTTCGTTGATCTTGTGGGCGACGTCCTGCTGCTGTGCGGTTTTCAAAGACTTGGAAAGGGCGTCGTACAGGACAACACGCTGCTTCGTGTCTGTTTGCAGTTTGTTGATCAGCACCATCTGCGTCGCCGCTTGGTTCTGCAAACTGTCGATCCAGGTTTTACCCTTCTCGATATAGCGCTCTAGCGTCTGGGATTTTGCTAGTTTTACTTGCTCTTGCTGAACCATGTCGTTGTAGCTGGCGTTCAAGCCAGCCAATTCGGTTTCCAGTTTCGTACGCGCCGCGGCGTCTTGTTCGACCGAAATTTTACCTTCAAGCGTGATGATCTGTGGATCCACGGCCAAGATGTCAGCACGGATTGCTTCCAGCTCACCAACAACCGCTTCGCGTTCTTGCAAGGTACCACCAAGGTTCTTTTCGACACTGGTTTTCTGTTCATTCAGCACAGCTAGCTGGCCTTCAAGCAGCTTCATGATCACGTCAGATTTGCTGATCAAGTCCTGTAATTTGTCATCAATTGACGCCGTGCGCATACGTTCCTGACGCATGCTGTCGGCCTTAGCCTTGCTGAAAATCCCGATAAAGGTTTCCATGCCAGTCTTAGACCGCATTTCATCAAAGTCTTTGGAAAATGCGGATGTCACATCGTCCAAGCCCATAATCAGCTCTGCGATGTTCGCATTCATGAGGTCTGTATGTGCGTGCACTTCATCAAGGCTGGCGTTTTCAATATCGACAGCAATGTCAGTGCCTTCGGCCATTTTTGTCCGCGCCGTTTCGATACGGCTTGTCAGTTCTGAAATCTTGCTTTGTGCAGCGGCAACTTGTTCTTGCGATTCCTGAATCTGGGTCTGAAAATCGGCCATTAAAATATCCCTCTTTTATTCTGTGTTAACAGTCATGTAGGGACTGCCACTGTATTTTTCAAACGCACGGTATACGAAACCGCACCCGTTCGGGCGCAATTCTTACAAGACCTACCAGCAAAATAAAGCGCTTAAGCGTCGTCAAAAACTGGCGGGTGGTCCATTGCTACGGCTTCTGGCCCCAACAGTTCTTCTGCGTCGATAATTTTAGGTGGCAATTCGATCCCGCGCTCAAAATTTTCTGGGTCAACGCGCAAGGATTCCTCTTGTCCACGGATATGGACCTTCATCGGCGTATCGATCTGATCAAACAGATGAATGACATCTTGATTGAACATACGAATACAGCCAGCCGAACCAGAATTTCCAATAGATTCCAAATCGTTCGTGCCGTGGATGCGATAGTAAGTGTCGCGCGATCCACGGTACAAATACAATGCACGTGCGCCCAGCGGGCTACGCAGACCACCTGGAATACCAGCAGCCAAATCCCCATACACTTCAGGTTCAGTGCGCAACATATTCGCGGTCGGTGTCCAGCCCGGCCACTTTCGTTTCATACGGATTGTCGCACTCCCACGGATAGATTTGCCGGCGCGGCCAACCCCAACCGGGTAGCGGGTCGTCGTGCCATCTTCGCGAACGTGATACAAAAACTTCGCGAATGGATCGACGTCGATCGTATTGCCGCTCTGCTCTCCGTTATAAATTCCGGAGACGCGGCGGTTCACGCCATGCAAGTATTGCGACGGGATGCCGGGCAGACGGTAACCTGAATCTTCAATCGGTCCGTATCCATCAACAAAGTCTTCCACGACGGGCGGCGCAACCTCTTCGGTTACGCGTGGCGCACAGGCCGCGGCGGTACTGGCCAGCATCATGGCTCCAAAGCTACGACGCGTTAGAATTGTCAAAGGTTGCATACACTCACCTAAAATTTCGATCTTGGCCTCTTAGCACTGCATGCGGCCAAGGCAAAATAGCCACCAAGCGGATTTCTGCGAATGCATTACAAATCGTGACAATCACGCAATGGCATAGGCGTAACAAACTGACCTAGTGTTTGGTTGCGCTCAAAAGACTGGCTTCGTGCAGTTTTAGTGTGCGGCGCGCTGATTTATTGAATTTCTCAGGCGATGTAACCAGCTCGGGGAACAATGCGACCAGTTCGTCGTATGTCTCTTGTTCTTGTTGTTGCACGCTTTCGGAAGACACAAGAAAGCTCTCGCTTGGAACGCCCTCTGCATAAATGATCTCATGGCGTTCAAACACGATGTGGAAGTATTCCACTTCGGTCCCGAATTTTTGGTAAATCGTATCACCGTTGACCAAATGCTTCGCCGCGACCAAAACCTCGCCTTCGCCGAACATGATTTCGGACTGCCAGCCCGCCATGAGCATACGGTGCTGTGGCGAAACCAGCAGGTCACGTTCATTACCCAAGGCCCCCTTTGAAATGACGATCGGTGCAAATCGTCCGGTAGTAGGCACTTTGCGCGAAACGACGTGCAAGACAGGCTGCACACCGTTATCCACTGTATGGACCATGTCACCAGCACGCAGGTCTTCGACCTCGACTTCGCCACGCGTCGTCGAAATCCTGCTGCCACGCACAAAGCAGGCAAGGTTCACGTTATCCGTCCGCAGATCGCCAGCTACTGCGCCAACAAGGGTGATCGACCCACCAGCAAGCGATGTATTGTCGCTAAAATCACCAACAGATTGGTTTAGAATGCCGTCATCTTCCAGATCGGCACGAGCCTCATTAATGTCAGTATAGTAAGGTGACAGATCGAGAAAGTCGTTGTTGGTTTGATCGCCGTCACCCAGCACCTGACCAGTGCCAGTGTTAAAGTCTGTGATTACATCATCACCATCACCGACGCTGTAAACAAACGTATCGTTACCTTCGCCACCGGTCAGAGTGTCATTATCCGCCCCACCGGTGATGGTGTCGTTACCGCCACCGCCGTCAATCGTATCGTTGCCGGCACCACCATCGATGACATCATTCCCCTCAACGCCGGCGGCTACACCAGTGGTGGAATAGTCAGGATCGGGGGCGCCATTGAGCATCGATGACGTCAATAGGTTTTGAGATCCGCCTCCAGTATCAGGACCGCTGACGGTTGCGCCTAGGACGTTCCCACCGCCATTCTCCCAGTATCGGATTTGGATGGTGTAGGTCTCGTTAGGATCCAACGTAATAGTACCGCTACGCGTCGTATCAGGTTGGTGAAAGTCATTGTTCAGGTAACTATTGTCACCTATCGGGGACGACTGGCTATCCCAAATGACCGGATTACCTGCTGAATCAAATATCTGGAGCGTAGAACCGTCATCAGAGCTTGTTGAAAATGTATACGAGCCCCCAACATTCACAGAAATTGTATTCGTATAAATCACGCCGAAGTCGTTCGGGTTACCTCCAGCACTGCGAATAGTGTTGGTTATCCCTTCGACGTCAAAGTCGGTAACGTAACCAGAGGCCGTCCGCTCGGCAGCATTGCTACCAATATCAAATGCCTGATTAGAACTCGAACCGAAATCGTGATCATATGTCTCGTAGTGCCAAGCATTCCCAACCGGACCGTCGCCCTGCAGAACATCATCGCCAGCACCGCCATTGATCACATCAGAGCCAAGCCCGCCAGTCAGCTGATCAGCACTCGAGGTTCCAGTGATCGTCTGATCTTCTTCCGTGGCCGGATTGCTGCTGTCATTATCTGCCATATTGGCGGCCCTCGTAAATTTTGCGGCGGCTACATGCGACACTCAAATTCGTTACAGCTTACTCAATAAACCTATGACACCTCAAAGCGTAAGGGCCATTCATCACCAAATAAACCCTAGACAAATTCAAGAAGCGCGATAATATCCGGCGCCTCACATGTAGCCCGCCGCACGAGCTACCCGACCACGTTGAATTCTGGTCCGTACGGATAGCGCGTGATGTCCTCATTCCCATGCTCGGTGACGAACAAAATGTCATGCTCTCGGTAACCGCCAGCACCTGGCTGTCCCTCGGCGATTGTCAGCATGGGCTCCATCGAAATTACCATGCCGGGTTCAAGAACGGTGTCGATGTCTTCACGCAGCTCGAGCCCTGCTTCGCGACCGTAGTAGTGCGACAGCACGCCAAATGAATGCCCATATCCAAAGGTACGGTATTGCAGCAGATCACGTTCCTCAAAGAATGCGTTGATCTTGGCTGTTACGTCAGAACACTTTGCACCCGGCACCAACAGCGACATGCCGTATTCGTGTGCAGCAATGTTTGCTTCCCATATAGCAAGGCTCGCGTCATCGACCTCGCCTACGAACAGTGTCCGCTCGAGCGCTGTGTAATACCCGTTGATCATCGGAAAAGTGTTCAGGGACAGAATATCACCCTGCTCTAACACGCGACTCGTCACGGGGTTATGCGCGCCGTCCGTGTTGATCCCCGATTGGAACCAAACCCACGTATCGCGGTATTCTGCATCGGGGAAACGCTTCGCGATCTCAAGCTCCATCGCGTCACGACCTGCCATTGCGACGTCTATCTCACGGGTGCCGGGTTTGATCGCATCTCGAATAGCAAAACCACCCACATCAGCAACAGCAGCACCGGCGCGGATCAGGTCCAGCTCTGCTTGCGACTTATGCATCCGTTGTAGCATTGTCGCCGGGGCAATGTCAGTCATTGCAGTGGGGGCCATGAATGCCTTTAGCTTTTCATGCTGAAGCAGCGTCAGGTGATCACCTTCATACCCCACATGCCGGCCCTGCCCCGTCACCGAGACGATCGCACGCCAGTAATTGTCACGCTCCCAATCCGTGTAGGTGATGTTGTCGCCATAACAGCGCCGCCAAGGCTGCGCGGCATCAATCCCCGCACTAATCGTTACGCAATCCGCCTGCGTCACAACCAGCCCATAAGGCCGCCCAAAAGCGCAGTATAAGAACCCCGAATAATAGGCGATGTTGTGCATCGAAGTGAAAACAGCGGCATCAAGCCCCTGTTGCGCCATAATAAGACGCAGGCCAGCCAGCCGAGCTTCGTATTCAGAAGCAGCAAATGGCAGAACTTCGGCACCTTGGTGAAAACGGTAAAATTGCGGACGTGCAGTCATGTCAGACCCTCGCGAAAAGGTCCCGGCGTTCAGGACATCATGTATGGAATCACAACGACGCCATCGTTGTTTTTACAATGCTAAGCTGCGTGCGTACCCAAATCAATGCCCGTCATTGGTTAAACGGAAAGCCACATCGTCACGCTATGCTGGATATTGAGCGCCGTGGACCTGATCCGTTTACGAGCAGACACCACGCTAAAAACTCAACAAGCTGAGTTGAGTGAATGTCTGCTCTGCGGGACTTAGCGCCATTTCGCTGCGGCTGCGCCGAAGGCGGCTTTCGGGGAACCGTTCAACAAACGGTCGTTTTTGGAGTGCACTGTGGTGCGGAACGGTTTCCGGCCTCAAACATGGCGCTTTAAGTCGAATGCTCAGAATCAAATAGTATCTACGCATTTAGTCCGAATGAAATCCCGTACTTCCGGGAATGCATGCAAGTCTATGCGGCTGGGCTTCGCATATTCCGAATTTCTTTGGTCAACAGGCATTTCCTGAAGACAGTTTGGGACATCTACGATGATCTCATCGTCTTGCCACCTGAAACCACCAAACTGGGGCCGCAGACTAAAGTCAGCCCCGTCAACTCCTGATATTTCTGTCTGAAATACTGGTTTGCCACGATAAAGCGCCGTGAAAATGCGATGCGTAGAAACGCAACCGGCTTTGGCCTGCAGGCGGCCCTTCAGTTTTGTTCCTTTGATCGTTTCCTCACCAATAATGTATGGATAGATGTAAGCAGATTTTCTAAATCTCTCACAGCCAGCCAAGATCACGTCACGCGGTAATTCAGAATAGTCGACGGCTTGTAAGAGTGCGCGTTCGATCAGCTTTATAAAAAATTCTCCCATACTTTGGTCATCCAATGGAACCGCTAAAATCTCAGCAACCGGACAATAGACATCTACAATTAGGTCCCAACGCTCACCCTTGCGGTAATACTCGGGCTCCTTACGCGGATCATTCGTAAGGTTGATGTGCAGTTCGGTAACCCTTGGATCAAACGTAACCACTTTCGCTTGCATTAACGCGAGCGAAATATAGCCCAGCAAGCCTCTAGCCCTTAACACTTTGTTATGCGGTTCAAGAAACAACTTTCTTTTTTCTGTGTGGTTCGAATAGCCAGAATCAACGACATAGGTGTCGAACTCCGACGAAATGACTGCAATGCGAACGCTGTGAAAATGTTTCCTTGGCATAGTCTCCCAATTTCCTTTCTTCATCTTGCCGACTGGGTCAAGCTTCCCGCTCTCGCTCAGCCGTCAGTTTGAAACCAAGCCTGCGCCAGTGGCAAGTGAAGTGCGCGCATCCATGCGACCCCACTCAAAACCCAAACAGTCTTTCAAGGTTTTGGCACTCCTTTGATAGCAGACATTCATGTATTGCGCAGCATCGGTCGAAGTGGGCTCAAAGCTGCCGTTAGGCACCAATCCAACTCACCGCCCGTCAGGATATTCCGCTGGCCCTTTGATCTCGAGCTTATTGCCGAATGGGTCATAGATGTAGAACGAATGCCCGACACCGCGCGCGCCGCCGTGTTGGGCTTCGCGGTCGATCGTGACTCCGTGCGCTGATAAATGCGACCGCATGTCATCGGGGTCAAAAGGGCTGGTGGCGATGCAGACGTGATCTACGTTCCGCCCGCCGGGTACAGGCGGCACTGCGCTGGCCGCACCCGGATGGGTCGTATCCCACAACACGATCAGTGCGGCACCCGCCCAAACCTGTTCCATCCCCATCGCGGGATAGGAATAGCCGGGAACGCAGCCAAGAACATCATGATAAAACGCCAGCGCTTTGGGCATGTCGTCAACGATGAACACCACGTGGTCAATACCGACAAGCGAAAATGGCGGGGTGCTCATGCGATATCCCACTCTGGGCACCACGGGCCATTCACAAGGCGCATACCGCGTTCTAGACCCTCGATCCGTTTTAGCTCCTCTGGCGTTAGTTGCAGATCAGCGGCGGCTAGATTTTCACGAATACGGTCAGGATTACCTGACGATGGGATAACGATGTGCCCTTCGGACAAAAGCCATGCCAATGCGACCTGACTAGCCGTCGCCCCATGGTTTTGGCCAATTGTCGTCAGAACCGGGTCATCAGCCACAGCACCACGGGCAAGCGGAGAAAACGCGGTCAGTGGAATGGCCTTAGCGCGGCAATAGTCCACGATGGGTTTGTTTTGCATGAACACATGCAGTTCGACTTGGTTGGTAAGGATCGGACGATCACCCAGTAATTCCAACGCACGATCCATGTATCGCTTCGTAAAGTTTGAAACGCCGATGTTACGGCACAAACCTGCATCATAGACCGCCGCGAATTGCGCCATGTAGTCTTCGATTTCATATTCGTCGTTGATCGAAGGGTAGTGCAACAAAAGTAAATCCACCGGACCAACGCCCAGCTTTTCTAGCGATGCTTCAACATGTGGGCGGATTTGACCGGGGCCAAAGCTCTCGGGCGCGACCTTGGTGGTCACCCACAGCTCATCACGTGGCAGGCCAAAGTCGGCAATTGCGCGACCAACATGTTCTTCGTTCTGGTAACCCTCTGCGCCATCAATATGGCGATACCCGGCCTGCAAGGCAGACAGCGTACCATTATAGGCAGTATCACCGGGCCTGTTCCACGTGCCGTAACCCAATAGTGGTATGGTTTTCATGCGATATCCTCCCCTTATCAAAGGGGACTATAACGATTACGTATAGTAAACCAAGTCCCGAAAATCGGGTTAGGACAAACGTGCGCCTAAATCCAAACCGCGCAGCACATCCTCGGCTGACATTGCTTTCTTGCCCTGCCGCTGCGCACGTGTGATCTCAACAGCGCCCGACCCGCAAGCGATGATGAAGCCGTCTAAAACAGTGCCCGGTTCTGCGTCTCTAGGGACAGTACGGCTGGCAAGAAGCTTAACGCGTTCGCCAGCAACATCACACCATGCGCCGGGAAACGGCGAAAGGCCGCGGATTAGGCGGTCGACGTCTTCAGCGGGCTGCGTCCAATCCACCCGTGCTTCGGCTTTGTCGATCTTAGCGGCATAGGTCACACCATCCTCAGGCTGAACCTGCGGTGAAAGCTGATCCAATCGGTCTAGCGCTTGCACGATCAGATCGGCACCCAACGCAGACAAGCGATCATGTAACTCTCCGGTAGTTTCTTCGGCACCGATGTCAAAGGCCTCACGCAACAATACGGGGCCTGTATCCAACCCGGCCTCCATCTGCATGATGCAAACGCCAGTCTGTGCATCACCCGCCATGATCGCACGGTGGATTGGCGCAGCACCACGCCAGCGTGGAAGCAAAGACGCGTGAATGTTCAGGCAACCATGCCGAGGCGCATCCAATACGACCTGAGGCAAGATCAGACCGTACGCGACGACTACCGCGATATCTGCATTTAGCGCTGCGAATTCTTGTTGGGCCTCAGGCGTCTTTAACGAAACCGGGTATCGGACAGTCAGACCTAATGCCTCTGCACGTTGCTGGACAGGACTTGGGCGGTCTTTTTTGCCGCGCCCCGCTGGACGCGGGGGCTGGCAATAAACGGCCACGACGTCGTGCCCTGCGTCAACCAAAGCATCCAAGACTGGCACCGAAAAATCGGGCGTTCCCATAAAGACGACACGCATCTTGAACCTCTTTCTTACTTTCAGTTTCGCGCAACGGCATAGATCAAATTTAGCTAAATTTGATCGCCCCCTAACCTCGGTTCAGCTTGCGCGCCTTCTTAATCAACATATTGCGCTTCATTTTCGTCAGGTGATCAAAAAACATCTTACCCGCAAGATGGTCAATCTGGTGCTGGACGGAGGTTGCCCAAAGGCCAACAAAATCGCGTTCTTCCTGAACGCCTTGTTCGTTCAAAAACCGAACGGTCACAGCACGCGGGCGCGAGACCTTGACCCAGACACCCGGCAAATTTGGCGACCCTTCTTCGTGGACGCGCGGCTCTACACTGGCGTGAAGCACTTCTGGGTTCGCCATCCGCACGGCCTGCCCACGCCCCTCGGACGCATCAACAACCGCCAATGCCAACCCGATACCAAGCTGAGGTGCCGCCAGTCCGACACCGGGCATCGTATCCATCGCAACGATCATCTCATCCCAGATCGCGCGGGTTTCGTCTGTGATCTCAGTCACTGGCGCGGCCTTCGTGCGCAACGCCTCGTGCGGCCACATCACATAAGGGCGGTGCATCATAGTTCTATCCCAGAATCGGTGATTAAAATGCCGTTTAGGTGATCTAATTCGTGACAGGCACAAATCGCCTGCATGCCGTCAAACCGCGCAGACTGGACAGCGCCATCTACTGACTGCCAGCGCATTTCGACCCAGACGGGGCGCGGCACATCAAAGCTACGGTCAAGGATCGACAGGCAACCTTCGGTCCCAGTTTGCGTTTCGTCCGACTGTGCCGTGATCTGTGGGTTCACGAAGACAAGCGGTGTCGGCTCGGCGTCTTTCCACGTGACATCTGTCACGAAAATCCGTTGGCTAATCCCAACCTGCGGCGCAGCCAAGCCGCGACCGGGCGCGGCATACATCGTTTCCAGCATATCATCGGCCAATTGCGCCAAGGCTGCATCAAAGGTGTCGATCGCTGTCGCAACTTCGCGCAGCACCGGATCACCATCAAAACGCAGGTCCAGAACGGCCAACGCCCTAGCCCCGCGCCATTTCGCGTTTCAGCTTTTGCATCTTGCGAGTGATCATCTGGCGCTTAAGCGGCTTCAGATAATCAATAAACAGTTTCCCATCCAAGTGATCAATCTCATGCTGCACACATGTCGCCCACAACCCGTCGAACTTTTCGCGCTGGGTTTTACCATCGAGGTTCAGCCATTCGACCTCTACCTCGGCCGGGCGTTCGACTTCAGCGTATTGATCGGGGATCGAAAGACAGCCTTCGTCGTAGACGCTGCGTTCATCTGACGACCACACGACCTGCGGATTGATCAGGACCATGGGCGCAGGTGTCGCGCCTTCGTCTTTTTCGCAATCCATAACAATCATGCGCAGCATCTGCGCAACCTGTGGTGCCGCGAGCCCGATACCGGGGGCATCATACATAGTTTCCAACATGTCATCAGCCAAACGACGGATGTCGTCCGACACCGATACAACGGGTGCTGTCACCTTCTTGAGCCGAGGATCAGGGTGAATAAGGATATTTCGTAAAGCCATGCGGGTGATCTAATCGCTAACCCGGTGTACCGCAAGAAGGGGGTACAATATCGCGCTTGCACATGGCCCTTCATCTGCGCAACCCTGCGCAAATCAGCCAAGGAGAGCCCCATGACATTCGATACCCCTGTTGATCGCCGAAACACCCATTGTGTCAAATGGGACGGAATGGAAAGCATCTATGGTGTTTCCCCCGATGAAGGTATTGCAATGTGGGTAGCCGACATGGAGTTCCGTGCGCCTGACCCAATTAAAAAAGCCGTCCAAGACATGGTCGATCACGGCGTCTACGGATATTTTGGTGACGAAAGCAAATACCGCGCGGCCATTCAGTGGTGGATGCAGGAACGGCACGGATGGTCCATCGGTCCTTCGTGGATTTTCACCACCCATGGCCTGGTGAATGGCACCGCACTTTGTATTGATGCATTCACGCAACCCGGCGACGGCGTCGTGCTGTTCACGCCAGTCTATCATGCCTTTGCACGAGTCATTCATGCTGCTAACCGGCAAGTTGTCGAATGCGAATTAGTCAACAACGATGGCCGCTATGAAATGGATTTCGACGCCTATGACGCGCAGATGTTGGGCAACGAGCGGATGCTTATCCTGTGTTCGCCACATAACCCCGGCGGGCGCGTCTGGACAAAGGCAGAATTAGAAGGCGTCGCGGCATTTGCTAAACGGCACGACCTGATCCTTGTGTCTGACGAAATTCACCACGATCTAACCATGCCGGGCCAGACGCACATCCCGATGCGCCACATCGACGGTATTACTGATCGGCTTGTGATGATGACGGCTACCACCAAGACGTTCAACATCGCAGGAAGCCATTCCGGCAACGTCATCATCGAAGACCCCGATCTTCGCGCAAAATTCAGTGGTCGGATGGCAGCACTTGGGATTTCCGCAAACAGCTTTGGCCTGCATATGGCGACGGCTGCGTATTCCCCCGAAGGTGCTGCTTGGGTCGATGAATTACGTAAATATTTGAACGAGAACCGCAAGATTTTCGACGCTGGGATCAACGCGATCCCCGGCCTTTCCTCAATGCCGCTTGAGGCGACCTATCTTGCGTGGGTCGATTTTTCGGGCACAGGTATGACACGCGAAGTATTCACCAACCGCGTTGAACAAACCGCCAAGATCGCGGCCAATCATGGCCCGACGTTCGGGACAGGCGGCGAGAACTTCCTACGGTTTAACCTAGGTGCACCCAAAGCACAGATCGAAGACGCCGTCGCAAGGATGCAAAAGGCGTTCAGCGACCTTCAGTAAGAATACCTTAGCGCTCCAGCAGACCTGCTGGGGCGAACTCTGGCATGACATAATCGACAGCAGGTCGGTCCGTCACAGGGCGCAGCCATTTGAATTCAAAGACGCGTTCATTATCTTCAGCGACTGACGATACGACAAGACACTGATAAAGGTGCTTTGGCCCATCATAAATATCGACGTGGCCGCGCAGACGATCAGACGCGTCAAGGTCTAGGGCGAATCCCCCATCCCAGAACCGACGTATCCGATACGTGTCATCGCCGTCGTGCACCGACAAACGATCCTTGCGTTTCAGTGCAGCTTTACGGGCTTCTTCCAAGCCTAGGCGCACCGCCTCTGGCAAAAACTCATACATACTTCCCCCTCCTAATACGCACTAGCATGCCCACAGAACTGTAAACATCAAGTAACGAATTTCCCCAAGAGATAGGAATTTGGTATTAGTTACGCCTTTCGAACGGGCCTCAGCACATGCGGTTTAGCCGCGTCATAAAGCGCGGAATCCGGAAAACCATTGGAATCCGACAGCGCAGGACCGACCATAATTAGTGCTGTACGCGTGATTTTTGCGGCGCGTACTTTCTCTCGGACATCCATCAGCGTGCCGCGAATGATCAGCTGATCTGGCCAACCAACACGGTATACCACCGCAACAGGGCAGTCCTCGCCATAATATGGCGCAAGCTGGCGTTCGATCTCGCGTAACGCACGAATACCAAGGTGGATCGCCAAAGTGGCACCTGTCCGGGCAAAATTCTCAAGCGTCTCGCCCTCGGGCATGCCTGTCGATTTCATCGACATCCGCGTCAGGATGATAGACTGCGCAACCTCTGGCACCGTTAACTCAGTCCCCAGCGCCGCAGCGGCGGCGGCATAGGCAGGCACACCCGGAACAATTTGATAGTCAATTCCATCAGCCTTTAGCCGGCGTATTTGCTCTGCAATCGCACCATAAAGCGATGGATCGCCCGAATGCACACGCGCAACGTTCAGCCCCTTTGCATCGGCTGCCAGAATTTCAGCATGGGTTTCGTCCAACGTCATTGGGGCGGTGTCCATCACATGCGCATCATCAGGTGCACAGGCCACAACGGCCTCGGGCACCAAAGACCCCGCATATAGACACACGGGGCATTCACCGATCAGTCGTGCTGCCTTAAGCGTCAACAACTCCGGATCACCCGGACCGGCGCCGATAAAAAATACTGTCATCTTGTCTCCTTGGGATGGCGGGTGGGGCGTCTTTCGCATTAGCGAAAGCGCGTTACCCAGCCAGATCCCCATCAATTTTACGGGCATAGCCACGCGGTGTGTACATACGAGGGCCCGTTCCCAACTGCGCCAGACGTGAATGTGACGATCCCACCAACACTACAGTCAGCATATCGACCTCATCCACCTGCAATTCATCCAAACGACGATAACGCACATGTTCCTCTGGTCGGCCAAGTGATGACGCAAGCATCACAGGCGTATCAGCAGGGCGGTGCTGCAACAAAATATCACGCGCCTCGGCCAATAACGTCCGGCGACGCATCGACACCGGGTTATAAAACGCGATGACGAAATCACCCTCAGCCGCGGCATTCAAACGCTTGACGATATCCTCACGCGGGGTCAGCAGGTCTGACAATGAAATCGCGCAGAAATCGTGACCAAGAGGCGCGCCTGCCCGCGCTGCCGCGCCTTGCAATGCGCTGACACCGGGGGAACAAATCACTTCTACCCGGCGGGCTGCGTCCGTAACACCCATCTGATCTGGGCCGCGATCTAGCAATTCGAACACCAGCGCACCCATCGCATAAATCCCGGCATCGCCCGAACAAACCAAGGCGACGTTCTTGCCTTTACCTGCTTGTTCTAACGCATAACGGCAGCGGTCTTCTTCGCCGCCCAGCGGAAAATCAGACCGTTCTTTGCCAATTGCGAGTGGTCCAAGCAGATCAATATAAAGACCGTAACCGACCAGTTCTTCCGCCTCGGACACAAGCTTCGAAACCTCAGGCGTGCGCCAAGTCGCCTGCCCCGGTCCAATCCCTACAATCGAAAGCGTTCCACGTGCGCGACCTCGCATGTTTACGATGGGGTCATCCGACCGTGCCAAAGCGCAGGTCGTATTCGCGGTTTTGCTCTTTGCAACAGACAGTTCTGCATCAGCACCAGCTGCGGCAAGAGCCGCACCTTCAGATACACCGTGACAACCGACTTCGGCGAACACCACGTCAGATGGGTTCGCCAAACGGCCAGCCTCTGCCTCAAGTTCAGCCGCTGTGAACACCCGCAAAGGCACACCCAAACGTGCCGCGACAGCGATAATCGCAGGTTCATCGGCCTTTAGATCAATCGACGCCACACAGGCCACAGCACCCGGTGCCACGTCAGCAGCATGCAGCGCACCTTGGACATGTTCCCACATTTCTTCGGTATCTGCATTGCGCGCACAGCCAAGCCCAAGCGTGAAACGCTGCGGATGGTAAACAAGCTTGCTTGCGTTCCCTTCGCTCGCGGCCTCGGTCACAAGGATTTCAACATCCCCACCTTCGGGCAATGTGACATCAAACAGTTCTTCATCGGTGAAGGTCACGCCGCCACCAGCCAACAAAGCTGCCATAACGCCTTTGGCATCTTCGGGGTTGTGCAAACGATACCCTGCAGGCGGTTCATCCAAGGCAACACCGATTGCAACATCTCCTGCAGTCGTGACGGCAGCATCACCACCCAAAGCATCCGCGATCTGACGCGCCAGACGGTTCGCACCGCGATGCCCCCCCAATAGGGGAACAACAACGCCACCATCATCAGACACCGACACAACAGGTGGCTCCGTCGTTTTATCAGACAGCAACGGCGCAACGGCGCGGATCAAAATACCTGACGCACAGACCCCCACAATTGGCACGCCCGCGGCGAACAAATCACGCGCATGATCCAGTGCATTCGGGAAAAAGGCATCAGCCTTATCAACACGGCCCTCGCGGCCATGCACTTGCGCGCCAATTGCAGCCGCCACGCGATGGGCTGTTGCCTCTCCTGACCGGGACAAGGCCAAAACTACAGGTTTCAAAGCCATGGATCGGCCCCCTTTGTCAGCAAAATCATTGAAAAATACGGAGCCTTTTCTGGGGCCTCCGCTAACGGCAGTACCACCTCTTGGGGAAGTGTCGCGCGTTCGACATACATCGCTGTGTCAGTCAGACCAAGGTCATCGATCACAGCACGAATTTTAGCAAGATGGCGACCAACCTTCATGATCACCACGCTTTCAGCGCCTTCGATACGCGTGCGCAATTCATCCTCGGGCAATGGCCCCGGCAGTACAGTCAGCCGTTCATTACGTGCAGCCAGCGGCATTCCAGCACGCGCGGCACAAGCAGTAATTGACGTCACACCTGGGACGATCTCGACCCGATACTTGTCGGATAGTCGGGCATAAAGATACATGAAAGACCCGTAAAAGAACGGGTCACCTTCGCACAGACAAACGACATCACGTCCCGCATCCAGCGCCGCCGCTATTTGCGCGGCACCAGTATCATAGGCCGCCTGCGCCGGTGCACGTTCAACTGTCATCGGTACATCCATGACAATTTCCTGCGCGTCTGGCGCGATCAGATCAGCGGCAATTGCACGGGCGAAACTGTCACCGCCAGCCAAAGATGGATAGGCGACGACCCTTGCGTCTTCGATCAAACGCGCGGCGCGTAGCGTGATCAAATCAGGCGCACCGGGGCCAAGCCCCACACCGTACAAAACACCGGTCATCGCTTCACAAGGCTCCACTGCGTGACTGGCATCGCGGGGCGCCATCCGGTCAAACGACCAACAGGTTCAGCCCGGTGGGTCGAAATTTTCACCAGATCACCACCGTACTCTTTATGCAATGCGATCAGTTCGGCTTCGCTTTCTAACGTAACAGCATTCGCAACCAGACGACCCAGTGGACGCAAGGCAGCCCACGCTGCCTCGAACGTTGGGCGGCTTAATCCGCCTCCGATAAAGATCGCGTCGGGGGCTTCTAGACCATCCAGTGCTGCGGGAACGGTGCCTTCAACGATAGACAGCTTTGGCGCACCCAAGGCCAGCGCGTTTGCAGCGGCCATCGCCCGGCGATCTGCGCGAGGTTCAATCCCGATGGCGCGGGCGTAACGGGCGGCACGCATCCATTCAATCGCCACTGATCCACAACCACAGCCAATATCCCACAAAAGCGCACCACGCATTGGCATCAACTTAGCGACAGTCGCTGCGCGGACCTCTTGCTTGGTCATGGTGCCGTCAGATTGAAACAGGTTGTCCGCAAGGCCCGGAACACGCGGCAAAAGCGCGGCATCGGGTGCGGCGACACATTCCACTGCGAGTGTGTTGAAAGCAGGAACAACGTGATCCCAACTTTCTGCAACGCCGTCAAAGCGCGCCTCGTCCTTGCCGCCCATCGCGGCAAGCACTGTCATACGTGATTTACCAAAGCCACGATCAGTCAGAAACTGTGCGATTTGCCCCGGCGTTTCTGCACCTGTCGTCAGCACCAAAAGCCGTGCGTCGGGCTGAATAAAGGCAATCATCTGTTCGACCGGGCGGCCATGCACGGTCAGTGTTTCGACATCCGGCAAAGACCATCCCATCCGTGCCGCAGCCAACTGAAACGCAGACAGTTGCGGGTGATAGATGATTTCGGACGGATCGATTGCACGACCAATTCGCGCACCTACCGAAAACCAAAGCGGGTCGCCAGTAACCAAAATCACCGCGCGGCGACCACGCAGCGTTTTTATCGTTTCAACCATTGCGTCGAATGGCGACGGCCAGGCAAGCCGTTCAGCATTAACGTTTCCCGCAAGCGAATGGTGACGCTCACCGCCGATGATAACCTCTGCGGCCTCGATGACGGCGCGTGTCGCCGGGACAAGCCCATCAAGCCCGTCTTCGCCAATACCAACAATGTGTAGCCATGGATCAGACATCTTCCGGTAGCCCCGCTGCCAGTGCATTTACTGCGGCCGACGCAATCGCCGACCCGCCGCGACGTCCACGCAATGCGACGAATTCACAGCCGCGTGGATTGGCGGCCAGCTCTGCTTTGCTTTCGGCCGCGCCGACGAACCCGACTGGAAAGCCAAGGATCACGGCAGGTTTTGGCCCGCCCGCATCAATCAGTTCAAGCAAATGAAACAATGCTGTCGGTGCATTCCCAACGGCAACCACCGCCCCCTCCAAGTGATCCTTCCACAGTTCAACTGCGGCGGCAGAGCGGGTGTTCCCGATTTCAGCGGCCCGCGCAGGAACCGTTGCATCATTCAACGTCACGATGACATTGTTTTCCGCAGGCAGATACCGCCGGATAATACCTGCCCCAACCATTTCACAATCGCAAAGGATTGGCGCACCCGCCTGCAATGCCGCATGTCCAGCGGCATAGGCGTTGGGCGAAAACGCCAGCCGATCGGCAACTTCGACCATACCGCACGCGTGAATAACGCGCGTAATCAGCGGGCGCATGTCAGGGGCAAAGCGTTCTAGCCGTGCCTCGGCACGGACAGTCGCAAAGCTTTGCGCGTAGATAGCGCTTGGGTCTTTTTCGTAGGGACGCAAAATCAGGCTTTCATTATCGTGGATAGGCCAGAGCCTCTGGCCAGAGTATTTTGACCAAAGCGAGGTCAGTTTTTCCGCATTTTTCGCGCGCTTTCTGGCCCATGCGGGTGGTCAGCATGCGGATAAGGCGCGTGGTGATGATCATGGTCGTGGTCATGATGATGATGGTGCCCATGACCGTGGTCACCACCATGATGATGGTGATCATCATGGTGGTGATGGTGGTGGCCCATGTCCAAACGGCACATACCCGTGCAGAACTTATCGCACATTTGACAGTCTTCAACATTGGAACCGGGCGCATTGGCACCCTGCCCTTCAACGTGGTGGTGGTGGCTTTCTTGAACGGCACCGACCTCAGCTTCGAACCCAAGGACTTGGGTCCTGTATTTACATAGCACGCAGGTCGGCGGCGGCACCGCGCCAAAGGCCGGATGGCTACGCTCTTCGACACTAATACTGTGCGTGTGGCCGTCTTCCAGTGCCAGAACTTGGCTACGATAACCGCAGATACCGCAGTTTGGCGGCGGGGTATCACTGTTTTGTTCCATGATCCGTTCGGCAAAGGTCTCAAGCACTTTGGGGTGATCCCCCAAATAGCCTGCTTTGATGAACTGGATACCAGTGTGTTCTTCAGCGACTTGATCGGTGAACCCGTAGATACGGTCGATCAAAATGCCTGAGAACAGGAAGTATGGGAACACGATCACACGCTTGTAGGGCAGCATCGCAACGTGCTGTAGGCAAGGTTCAACCAGCGGGAAAGTCACGCCGGAATAGCCCACCTCGCACCAGCCAAAACCCATGCCCTCTTGAAGCATACGCGCCACTTTGGACACGTTGCCGTTCGCATCCGGGTCAGATGCACCGCGACCGATGACAACCAAACATGTCTCAGCAAGCGGCATTGTACCGTGTTCAGCATTCGCCTTATCGACGGCCTCTTGAATGCGCCCAGCTGCAGCGGCGATCATCTTGGGATCAACGCCCAATTCACGACCATAGCTGACGTTGACACCATGTTTGGTCGCGTATGTATTCAAAACAGTGGGAATGTCATTCTTGGCATGCATCGCGGCGAACAGCATGCCCGGCACTGCCAAAATCTGTTCGCACCCAGCTTCACGCAAACGGTCCAGGCCGTCGCGGATCACCGGGTTTGCAAATTCAAGATAGCCGTAATCTGTTAGCCAGTCGTCGGGCAGATACGCGGGCAGCTTTTCCGCCAAAGTCGCAAATTCATCGACGGCGGACTGGCTACGCGAACCGTGGCCGCAGATCATAACGCCAGTTTTCATGCTGCTTCGCCTTCGATCTCTTCTTCGTCTTCGACTTCTTCAGAGTCTTCGTCGGCCTTTTTGCCTTTGATCGCACCCCAGATTGCGGCCAAACCTGCCAGACCAATTGCCACACCAGCGATCCAGTGATCGTGGCCTGCAGCTTCGGCCCAATGGCCGGGATGTGCGGCGGCGGCAGAACCGGTCATAACCATGGTCAGTGTGAGTAATACGCGCATCTGGTCTCTCCGTTTCGGTTCACGACCAGAAGTCCCACGCGCTGCGCGGGATTCGACGACGTGGTGCTTTGGTCCCCGTTTTGGGTCAACCGCTGCGCCTCCAACCGTTCTGGCCCTGAAGGGGCTTCGTCTGAGGATTCGTATAAAGCGCCAACCGCTTCGGAGCAATCAGATAAGCGGCGGTTAATAGTCAGTCCGCGGCGTCATTTGTATTCCGCAGTGTCGGCAGCAACTGCTTCCTGCATATCACGCAGGAAATCAGGATCGGCAGAATTGACCCGGTTCCACGTCGGGATAAAAGGCGTTTCATGCGGGTTTTCTAAGAAAAACTGCCCTGCCCGCATGATATTTTCGGCGAACATCTCGATCGAGCGTTCCTCGGAATGGCGGTCAATCGTCAGCCCGTTCATCTGCGCATCGTTGTAATAAGCATCCAGCAAATCCAGCGCGCTGCGGTAATAGGTCGCTTTGAGCGTACGGAATACGTTGCCCGTAAAGATCGTACCATCTGCCGCAAGCTTTCGGAAAATAGCCTTACAGATGTCAGTGGACATGCGGTTCAACCCTGCAGCTGCATCTTCGGGGCTTAGTTCCTGATGCTTGTGGTCGTATGCATCTGCAATCTCGACCTGACAGACCGCTTTGGGCGCAAGGTTACGCCATGCTTCGGATAGCACGCCGATCTCTAGCCCCCAGTCTGATGGAATGCGTAGGTCCGGCAAGATATTCGTACGCATCGCGAATTCACCCGACAGCGGATACCGAAAACTGCGTAGATAATCGAGGTAATCGCGGTCCCCAATCACGCGTTTGAGTGCGATCAACAGCGGGCTAACCAGTAGACGCGTCACGCGACCGTTTAGTTTCTCATTACCAATCCGCGCATAGTATCCCTTGGCGACCTGATACGGGAAAGTCGGGTTCGCGACCGGATAGACCAACCGTGCCAGCATGTCGTTCGTATAGGTCAAAATATCGCAATCATGGATCGCCATGACCGCGCTATCTTCGCAGCCAATCAAATACCCCAGAGAAGACCATACATTCTTGCCTTTGCCCTGCTCTGTCGGGGCAAGGCCCAGCGCGTCCAAACGCGCCTCAAGCGCTTTCATACGGGGACTATCGTTCCAAATCACCACGTGGTTCTGGTTCAGTCCTTCGAAGAATTTCTTGGCATGCCGAAACTGTTCCTCGGTCGCGCGATCAAGGCCAATAATGATGCGGTGGAGATAAGTAACCTTTGACAGCTCGGCCAAGATGTTTGGCATCGCGTCGGTCTCAAGTTCAGAATAGAGGCAAGGCAAGATCAAAGACATTTTGCGCGACTGCGCAAATGTCTCTAGCTCATATGTCATTTCCGAGAGCGACCGCGTGCGCAAATTGTGCAGCGTTGCGATATTACCGTTCTGATGAAAATCGACCATGAGCTTGCTCTCTTTCTTAATGTAGATCTAGTTGTTCAACCAATCTAAGGACCGCTTCGTTCCATCCGGCCGGCCCCGGCAGTGTGGTGCGAAATATGCGGCCCGTGGATTCGCCGGGTAATTGGGGTAGCGGCTGGCGTGTTGGGTTTGCGACGATCACGCCAAAATCAGCGGCATTTAGCATTTCGACATCATTGGGCGCATCGCCCAGCGCAATGGTATGATGTGGTTTGACGCTGGCCACAATCTGCGCCATGCCGTCCGCCTTTGTTGCGCCAAATGACAGCGTTAAGAAACGGCCGCCTTCACGTGCGAACACGCCATGCGCAGCAAGTGCCGCGATGAATTCTGCCCGACCTTCATCAGTGCCAGACCAAAGGCCCGGTTCCGAAAACGCGCGCGCTTTTGCGTGTTTTGCACGTGCAGCATCAAGCCCGGTTATTTCACCAACACGGGCAACATCCATGTTGCCAAAGCCTTCGAACCTGCTCCGCAGCTCATCAGGTAGGTTATTTAGAACCTCCAAAAGCTGATGATATGTGGCGGGGTCGTTAGCTTGATCTGTCAACAATCCTGCGCCGTTTTCAACGATGGCGGGCGACCCAGAAATCCCTATTTCCGCCTGAATTTCAGCGATCTCAACCGCTGTTTTACTACTTGATAGAACTAGCGTGGCCTTGATCCGGCGCAGCATATCCAGCGCTGGCCGCGCAGCGGACCATGAATAAGTGTGATGATCCAATAATGTCCCGTCGAGATCAGAGAAAACGACAAGCGAAGAACATGCTTTCATATTTAACAGGTTCATATGTCGCCCAGCGGGATGCAACCCTTTGAAGAAAATTCTTTTTGCAGACGCAGCATTCTCATTCTGTGCATACACGCACGATAACTGCGCCCGAAACGGCATTTGTCACAATTTGAACATAGGCTACCTATGCGACAAGCAATTTAAAGGAGGCCACAATGGGTCAGTTGATCGACGGTGTCTGGGATGACGCATGGTACGACACAAAGAAATCTGGCGGAAAATTCGTGCGCTCGACCACGGCATTCCGCAATTGGATCACCCCAGATGGCAGCTCTGGTCCATCAGGCAAAGACGGGTTCGAGGCTGAAAGCGGACGATACCACCTATATGTATCCTACGCATGCCCATGGGCGCACCGCACCCTGATCTTTCGGGCGATCAAGGATTTGACAGATCATATCGACGTGTCGGTCGTGCACCCTGACATGCTGTCGGACGGTTGGACTTTTGGGACCGACTTCGAAGGTGCCACCGGCGATAAACTATTCGGTCTTCCCTTCGTTCGCGACATCTACACCAAAGCTGATCCAAACATATCGGGGCGGGTCACTGTTCCTATTCTGTGGGACAAGAAGCGCGAAACCATCGTTTCCAATGAATCCGCTGAAATCATACGCATGTTTAACAGCGCCTTTAATGACATCACCGGCAATACCGATGACTATTGGCCAAAAGACATGCGCGGCGACATCGAGACAGTGAACGAACGCATCTACGACACGGTCAACAACGGTGTCTACAAATCCGGCTTTGCGACAACGCAGTCGGCTTACGAAGATGGCGTATATCCACTGTTTGAAAGCCTTGATTGGCTCGAGCAACGGCTTGGCGAAAATCGCTATCTTATGGGCGACACAATAACCGAGGCCGACTGGCGCCTTTGGACAACGCTGATCCGGTTCGACAACGTATACCACCTGCACTTTAAATGTAACCGCAAGCGGATCGCCGATTATCCGAACCTTATGGGTTTTACGCGCGAGCTATATCAGTTCCCCCGCGTGGCCGAGACAGTGAACATGGACCATATCGTGCGTCACTATCACTATAGCCACGACACAATTAACCCTAACCGGATCATCCCAGTTAACCCGCAGATCGACTTCGACGCTCCGCACGGTCGGGGGTAGGTTGGCCATAATGTTCGACAATCGCGGCTAGATCCTTGGGTGGTGTCGTGCTTTCGATAAAGGCGCGTGCATTGGGGCTGTGGTTAAAGATCGATCCATCAGAAAAGAACGTCGTGTCTGTCACGAACACGACGTTCGCGTTGGGCTGCCTATATTGGGCCACATCAGCAACCGCCAATGCGCTGCCTTCGCGCAAGACGAGATCAAGTACAATCACTTCGAACGTCTCACCTTCTAGCGCTTGCAGCGCCTCGGCCCCCGTTTGCACCAATGTCACCCGCGCACGCAAACGTTCCAGATGCCGCTTCCACAGATCTCCTAGGTTTGCATTGCTTTGGACGATTAAGACGTGCATTTTTGCTCCGGTTATTTGGTTATCTAATATCACTTGGCGAGAAAATTGTCCGAAAAATGAACATCGCTTATTCACAAGTCCGCCCAAATCCCTAACGAATAGTTAATGTTCGCCTATAGCCTATACCAAAAGACAGGTTACTCCGCTAAACCTTGCGGTTCTGGCGAGAATCCGCTTGAACCACGCCAAACAATCAACAGGCAAGACCTATGACCACTTGGATCACCATCTGCGACACCTGCAAACGAGAGGGCTGGGACCAAGGCGATATGTCCCAAACCGATGGTGAGTCGCTTGCTAGGCTTATTGAAGCCGCCGCCACCGGGCTGTCTGGCGTCAAAACCCGGCGTGTGTCTTGTCTGATGGGCTGCAAACAAGGTTGCAACATCACAATCCAAGGCGAAGGCAAACTTAACTACACCTTGGGCAACTTCGAAGCGACGACAGAGGCCGCCTCCGGCATCGTTGCTTATGCGATGTCACATAACAAAAGCGAAACCGGGCAAGTCCCCTACCGCGACTGGCCACAAGCCGTGAAGGGGCACTTTGTAACCCGTCACCCGCCTCTGCCCAAAGACGAATGACCCAAAAACGCGACCATGGCGGCGGGCTTGATGCCGCGATAACCAAATACGGCGGCACGCGGGCCGATTGGCTGGACCTTTCGACCGGCATAAACCCGGTGCCCTACCCCATGCCCGCACTGCCCGACGATGCTTGGACTGCGCTTCCTGATCAGGCTGCATTTGATCGACTTTACGAACGTGCTCGCAGCTTTTGGAATGTACCTTCAGACGCTGCCATTATTGGCGCCACTGGGGCATCAGCGATCATTGCAGCGCTTCCTCGCACCGCAAAGCCTAAGCAGGTGCAGATTTCCGGCCCAACTTACAATGAACACGGCGCTGCATTTCAGGCCTCGGGCTGGCAAATCAGCGACGGCACCCAAAGCACGATGGTTGTCGTTCACCCAAACAACCCTGATGGTCGCCTGTGGAGCGAGACAGACCTAAACGCCCCGTTCACAATTATCGACGAAAGCTTTGGTGATGTCGCACCAGATCAGTCACTCATCCATCTAGCTAGCCGTCCCGGCACAGTTGTACTGAAAAGCTTTGGTAAGTTCTGGGGGCTTGCTGGCTTGCGCCTTGGGTTCGCCATTGGGGACCCCACGATTATTGCAAAACTAACTGACCTACTGGGGCCATGGCAGGTATCTGGCCCGGCGCTCACCATCGGGGCAAAGGCGCTGGCTGATCCGCAATGGGCAGATGAAACCCGTAACCGCATTACGGCGGATGCTGCGCGGCTTGATACGCTACTTACGCGCAATGGGGCTGATCTGATCGGGGGTACGACCCTATTTAGGCTCTACAAAGTCAAAGACGCCAAAGCCACACAGCACCAGCTGGCACAGCACCGTGTCTGGTCACGGGTGTTCCCTTACGCGCCCGATTGGCTCCGCCTTGGGCTGCCCGCGACTGACCGCTGGGCCCAATTGGAAGCCGCGTTTTGATCCTGTTCGCTGGCATGCTGCTCGACGCGGCAATAGGCGAGCCGAAATTGCTTTGGTCACGCGTTCCGCATCCTGCGATTTTGATGGGCAAGCTCATCGGCTGGTGCGACCGAACATTTAACAAAGGTGACAATAGGCGCCTCAAGGGTTTCACCGTGATCGCAGCCCTTTGCATTGCGGCTGGATTGCTGGGGTGCGTGTTGCAGGCATTGCCAACGGCAATCGTCGATGTTGTGGTCATCGCGGTGTTGCTCGCACAAAAATCGTTGGTTCAGCATGTAAAGGCCGTGGCCGATGCATTGCGCCTATCGGTTGGTGATGGACGCATGGCCGTTGCAATGATTGTCGGACGCGACACAAAAGAGATGGATCAAAGCGCTGTCGCACGTTCCGCCATCGAAAGCGCCGCTGAAAACCTATCAGACGGCGTCATCGCACCAGCGTTCTGGTTCGCGGTCGGCGGGCTCCCCGGATTGCTAATCTACAAAATCACTAACACGGCAGATAGCATGATCGGCTATCGTACCGAACGGCATGAACAATTCGGCTGGGCAGCGGCACGGTTGGACGATCTTCTCAACCTGATCCCTGCGCGTCTAACGGCACTGATGATCTGGGCTGTCACCAATCGCCCGCGCGTTCGGCCAATCTTGCAAGAAGCACCCCGCCATAGATCCCCTAACGCTGGCTGGCCCGAAGCGGCGATGGCCCACGGGCTTGATATCGCGCTGAGCGGGCCACGCAGTTACGATGGGCAAATGCAGGATTTCCCCTATGTAAATGGCGACGGGGAACGTGATCTTACGCCAACCGATATTGACCACGCTGTTACGACGCTTTGGAAAACATGGGCGATGGGGCTTTGCCTTGCCCTCATCATCGCTATTCTCTGACCGCGTAGGGTGGATTTCAATCCACCGCCCCAAAACGGAACCGAGCAATATGTCTGAGCGCAAACACAAAATATCTGAACGGCACATGCGGCTGTTACGACGTGTTCTGCTTGGGCTTATAGCGCTCGCTATCGCCGGCACGGTTGTTTTCGGCGTGCGCGCGGCAATTTCCTCGCGTGCGTGGTACAACGCCCCGCCCGAACAAATTGAAGGTTGGATGTCCCCGCGCTATATCGCAATGACCCAACACGTTCCGCCGTACGTTATCGAAGACACAATCGCGCACGGCCAAGACCTGATGCACCGCAAAACGACGCTGGATGATATCGCCTTCGCGCAAGACACCGACGTCGAAGCACTGATTATCGCTCTTGAAATGGCCATCGCTGATTTCAAGGAATCTAAACGTGATTGATTTCTTCTTTGGGCTCGTCGCCACTTGGGGGCTGATTATCGTGGCCGCCTCGGCGTATTTCTCATGCCTTGCGGTTCCGGTGCCAACCTTTGCTGTCATGCTATCAGGCGGGGCATTTGCAGCGGCGGGTGATCTCGTACTTTGGCAAGTATTGACGGTCGCCTATGTTGCCGCACTAGCAGGGGACCAAACAGGATTTCAACTTGGGCGCCTTGGCGGCAAATGGCTAGATAAGTTTCTTGCGACACGCCCAAGCCGCGCCGCCCTTTTTGCACGTGCACAAGTTGTCGTGGATCGCTGGGGCAGCACCGGGGTTTTCTTTAGCACTTGGGCTGCAGCACCGCTTGGACCATGGGTCAACTTCGCAGCAGGTGCCGCCGGGCTAAGCACATGGCGGTTCATCATCTGGGACGCAATGGGCGAAGCTATCTGGGTCGTGGGCTACGTCATGCTTGGCTACTACTTTGCTGCAAATCTTGATGCGCTGACCGTGTTGGTCGCAGATTGGGCATGGCTACTGACAGCAATTAGCCTCGCCGTCGCGGCAAGCTTCTTCCTATTGCGTTCTAAACAGTGACAAGGCTTGCACCTTATTGATCGGCTGTTAACGTGCCTTCAGCCAATAGGAGAATTGCCATGCGCCTCGCCCTTGCCCTAAGCCTGATTGCAAGCACTGCCACTGCCCAAACATGTGGCGGCCCCGTGAACAGCTTTATCGATGGGGTAAAGGCCGAAGCCCGCGCCAACGGCATCTCCGCAGCCAATGCCGATCGGTTTTTCCAAGGTGCGCGGATCGAACAAAGCGTCCTAAATGCGGACCGCTCGCAAGGTGTCTTTCAGAAAGACTTTATCAGCTTTTCACGTGCTCTTATTTCGCAAAACCGGATCGACAACGGGCGGGTCTATAGCCAGCGCTACGACAGCACCTTTGATCGCATCGAATCCCGCTTCGGCATTCCACGCGGCGTGCTTTTGGCATTTTGGGCATTTGAAACCGATTATGGCCAAGTGCAGGGTAGCTTTAACACCCGTAACGCGCTGCTAACCCTTGCGCATGATTGCCGCCGCCCAGAACTGTTCCGTCCACAGCTTATCGCTGCGATGGAGCTGTTTCAGCGTGGCGATATGGACCCCAACAACACCACTGGCGCGTGGGCGGGCGAAATCGGCCAAGTTCAAATGCTGCCTCTAGATATCATCGAACGTGGAATGGACGGCGACGGAGACGGGCATGTTACCCTGAAAACATCGGCACCCGATGCGCTAATGTCAGGTGCGAATGTTCTGTCCTCGCTTGGCTGGAGGCCCAACGAACCGTGGCTGCAAGAAATCAATGTACCCGCCAACCTTGATTGGTCGCAAACCGGGCTAAACCACAAATTCCGCGTCCGGGATTGGGCGAATGCCGGTATCACCGCGCGGCAAGGGTCGCTTGCACCGTCGAATTTGCAGGCCTCCGTCCTGCTGCCAATGGGCCGCAACGGGCCCGCATTCCTCGCTTACCCAAACTTTGACGTCTATTTCGAGTGGAACAAGAGCTTTGTCTACGTCACAACAGCCGCTTATTTCGCCACACGCCTATCTGGTGCTTCGGTCTACGACGCCGGCAACCCATCCGCACCACTCAGCGGACCGCAGATGCAACAACTGCAACAAAAGCTAAGCGCTCGCGGGCATGATGTCGGTGGAATAGACGGTATCCTTGGCGCAAAAACCCGCGAGGCCGTCCAAGTCGAACAGCAACGCATGGGCTTGCCCGCTGATGCATGGCCAACCCTAGACCTTCTAAGCCGGCTATAGGTCGGTTGCGATGCGCCGGTTCCTCAAAGCCTTATTGGTGTTGCTCATCTTGGGCGTCACCGCCTTTTTGACCTTTGGCCCCGGCCATGTCGAAAAAGGGCGCAACGCCGTTGCTGATCATGAACCCTACCCCGTCAGCCCACAGGCCCAAGCGCTTCACAACCGGCTGATCATTGGTGATTGGCACGCCGATACCCTGCTGTGGAAACGCAGCCTGCTCAGCCGTGCCAACCGCGGCCATGTTGACCTACCCCGCCTGATCGAAGGCAATGTCACACTGCAAATGTTCACCGCCGTCACGAAAAGCCCAGCGGGACAGAACTATCACGAAAATTCGGCAGACGCGTTCGACAACATCACCCCGCTTGCGGTTGGTCAGCTCTGGCCTCCGCGCACATGGAACAGCCTGCTTGAACGCGCACTTTATCAGGCGCAACGGCTACATGACTACGCTGATGCATCCGATGGCCGGCTGCGCGTTATCAAAACACGCGCCGATCTTGATCAGCTGCTTGCAGACCGCGCCGATGGGCAACAAGTCGTCGGCGGATTACTCGGGATTGAAGGTTCACATCCTCTAGAAGGTGATATCGCCAACCTCGATAAAATCGAAACCGCAGGTCACCGTATGATCGCCCTACAGCATTTTTTCGATAATGAACTCGGTGGCTCCCTTCATGGTACCGGCGATCACGGTTTGTCGGATTTCGGTCGGCAGGTGGTCAGCGAAGTCGCCGCACGCAACCTCATCCTCGACCTTGCCCATTCATCGCCCCAAGTCGCTCGCGATGTCCTAGCCATGACTGACATCCCCTTGGTCGTCAGCCACACCGGCATCCATTCTGTCTGCCCCGTCAAACGGAACTTCACCGATGACCTGATGCAAGACATAGCCGCCACCGGCGGCGTCATCGCTATCGGCTATTGGGCGGACGTGACCTGTGACGACAGCCCAGCCGGCATCGCCGCGACGATCAAAGCAGCGGTGGAATTGCTCGGCGATGACCATGTATCGTTAGGCTCCGACTTCGACGGATCGGTCCCGACCAGCTTCGACACCTCAGAACTCGCCGCACTGACCCAAGCCCTACTCGACACGGGGTTAAGCGACGAACAAATCGGCAAAGTCATGGGCGGAAATATGGTCAGGGTACTACGCGAACGGCTGCCTTAAACTTGTGGGATGGTGGGCGGAGCGCATAGCGCAGCAACAGCGACGCCCAGCATCACGCCACCATCGCGGCCGCCTTTTTCAGGTCAACCGACACAAGCTGCGATACGCCTTGTTCGCCCATTGTGACACCAAACAATCGGTCCATCCGGCTCATCGTGACGGCATGGTGCGTGATGATCAGGAATCGCGTGTCGGTCCGGCGGCACATCTCGTCCAGCAGGTCACAGAAACGCGTGACGTTGGCGTCGTCTAGCGGCGCGTCGACCTCGTCCAACACACAGATTGGGGCCGGGTTCGCAAGGAACACCGCAAAGATCAGCGCCAGCGCCGTCAGGGTTTGTTCGCCACCCGACAGCAACGACAAAGTGCTCAGCTTTTTGCCCGGTGGCTGGCACATAATTTCCAAACCAGCCTCAAGCGGGTCATCGGATTCGACCAACACCAGCTTGGCTTCACCACCTCCAAACAGGTGGGTGAACAACAAACCAAAGTTCTCGTTTACCTGTTCAAACGCCGTTAGCAGGCGTTCACGACCCTCTTTGTTCAGGCTAGCAATCCCGGAACGTAGCGCTGCAATCGCTTCCTCAAGATCAGCCTTTTCTGTGACCAATCCGTCGTGTTCAACCTGCACCTCTTTTGCGTCTTCTTCGGCGCGCAAGTTTACAGCACCTAGGCTGTCGCGCTGACGTTTCAGTGCGTTGACCTGCGTCTCGACCACATCGGATGCAGGCATATCTTCGACCGCCATTTCAAGCGTCTCAAGCAGCTTATCGGGCGTGACTTCTTGCGCTTCCATGATGCGTTCTGCGGCATAGGACACCGTTTCGCGGGCTGCATCCGAACGGGCTTCTGAGCGCGCACGCGCCTCGCGTGCTTCAGATGCTAAACGCTCGGCATCGCGCTCTTGATGGCCCGCCTCGCGCAGCGCGGCATCAGCCTCTGCCAGCTTATCGGACGCTTCTTTCCGACGCTCTTCGGCCTCATCAATGGCGTCGGCCAGTTCTGACCGTTTGGCGGAAATTTCTTCGGGTGCAGCGGTTGCCTCTTCGAGCTCAGCTTCTGACATCGCCTTGCGCTCTGCCAATTCAGCGGTACGCTTGTTCGCTGTCTCAAGGCGGTGTTTCCAGCCGCTCACCTCTTTAGTGATTTGTTGCGAACGTTTTAGGCGGCTTTCGCCTTCGCGGCGCACTTCGTCATGGGCCGAACGATGCGACATCATCGTGATACGGGCCGCTTCAACAGTCATTTTCACGTCTTCAACAGCGGCGCGTGCGTCATCCAGATTGCCCAACGCATTAGCTGCAGCTTCTGCCTCTGCCAACGCTTTGCGCGCGCTCATCGCTTCTTCTTCATGGCGCTTGAGCGCAAGCCCAAGGCTTTCTTGCTTGCCTTGGCTCAAGTTGCGGTCAGCTTCGGCACGGCTGGCAGCACGATTTGCCTCTGCAACCATCCGATCAGCATCTCGGCGTGCATTGCGCGCAGCATGGTCCGCTTCGGTCTGCTGCTTCAACAGCATGGTCAGGGTGTCGTGGGCCTGCGCCGCGCCAACGGCTGTAGCAGACGCCTCTTCCAGATCACGCTTTAGCTCGGTTAGGCGGTTCAACTGTTGCAGACGCAACGCCGCGGCCGACGGAGCATCCTCTGCACCGGCACGGAACCCGTCCCAACGCCATAGATCGCCCTCAACGGAAACAAGGCGCTGACCCGGCTTCAATTCTGCTTGCAGTCGTGGGCCATCGACGGCGTCGACAAAACCGACTTGGCTCATACGACGGGCCAACACCTCTGGCACACCGACATAGTTCGTGAGTGCCTTCACGCCCTCGGGTAGCGTTTGCGGCGTATTATATCCCGGCAGCAACGCCCAGCCAGACTTCGCATCTGCCCCGATCTCTGGCGCACGCAGATCATCAGCGAGCGCAGCACCCAGCGCTTTTTCATAGCCACCTTGCACGCGTAGCAGGTCAAGAACCTGCCCACCTTCGGCGGTGTCACGCTCGACGAGTTTGGCCAGCGCGGCCACCTCTGCACGTAGGGCATTTGCCTCGCCTTCGGCTTCTGATCGCAACGCCCGTGCGTCGCTTTCGCGGGTCTGGGTTTCCGCACGCGCCTCTTCGGCTTCTGACAGCGCAATATCTGCAGCCTCTGCTGCAGCCACGGCAGCCGCTTCAGCCTCTCCTGCTACAGCGAAATCTTCTTCAGCCTTGGCTAGCGCTGTCGCGGCCTCTTGCATAGCTGACTTGGCCCGCTCCGCTTCAGCCTCGTTCTTTTCCATGGTGGTGCGGTTGTCCGCGACCAAACGCTGCGCCGATTGGTGACGCGCCGCCAAGCGTGCGACATCTTCGGTCAGCTGCGCAAGATCGGCCTCCCGTTCTTCCAGCACACTCGCAGCTTCGCGGGCCGCGTCTTGGGCCTCTTCTAGTCGATCATCATGCCCTTCACCGGCCTTGGCAATCTCACGGGCTTCCCACTCAAGCCGCTCAATTGTCTCCCCAGCGTCTTTATTTAGACCACCTTCGCGCTCCATATCGCGGCCCAGTTGATCGATGCGTGACCGCAAGGTCTCGATCATTTCAAGCGCACGATCTTCTTGGTCTTTCAACGTATCCCGCTGGACCTGCAAACGCTGCAACACAGCCGAGGCAATCGCCTCTTCCTCGCGCAGTGGCGGCAGGGCATCTTCATATTCCGCGCGTGACTTTGCAGCCTCGCGCGCTGTCTTTTCGGCTTGGGCGGCGGCAGTGGTTCGTTCACGTAGCTGCTCTGATGCGGCTAACATCGCCTCGTCCGCTTCTTTCCAGCGACGAAACAACAGCATCCCTTCGGAACGGCGTAGGTTATCACCAATTTCGCGATACCGGGCTGCTTGCCTTGCTTGCCGGGCCAACTGGCCCAATTGCGCAGCGAGCTGTTCAATCACATCATCGACGCGCGTCAGATTGGTCTCCGCACCTCTTAGCTTCAGTTCCGCCTCGTGACGGCGCTGATACAGACCAGAAATACCGGCAGCTTCTTCTAGGATGCGGCGACGAGCCTTTGGCTTCGCGTTGATCAGTTCAGAAATCATGCCCTGCCGGACCAACGCAGGCGAATGCGCCCCGGTTGATGCATCAGCAAACAGCATTTGCACGTCACGCGCACGGACGTCTTTTGCACCAACCTTATAGGCAGACCCAGCGTCACGCGTAATGCGCCGGATCACCTCTAGCTGGTCGTTGTCGTTAAATGACGCGGGCGCCAGACGTTCACCATTGTCGATAATCAATGACACTTCGGCAAAGTTACGGGCAGGACGTGTAGACGCCCCAGCAAAGATCACGTCTTCCATGCCACTACCGCGCATAGATTTAGCGCGATTCTCGCCCATGACCCAGCGCAGAGCTTCAAGCAAATTGGATTTACCACAGCCGTTTGGCCCCACAACACCAGTCAAACCATCGGCGATGATCAGATCTGTAGGGTCAACAAAGCTTTTAAAGCCATTCAGACGCAGTTTGCTAAAACGCAAGGGTTTCGGACCTCATGATTCCTTCGTAACCAAAACCATGTCCCCCGATGCGGCAACCTGTCAACGTCGCAGACGCAGCATGTGCTGTGTTCCGCCCAGTTATCCACAAGATATTGCGACATCCGTACCGACTTAACCAACTGACGCCGCGCTTTGGCCCGCAAATGTCGTATTCTTCCTTGACGTGGCCATACCCGACAGCGCACAACAACAACGCACGGTTCCCCGCTGATGCCAAGCATCTGGGGATGAAATGGGAATGTGGAAAGGCCGATCCTAACAGGAGGCCCGGTGCCACAGCCGCCCCCGCGACTGTATGCGGTGAGTGCCTTGTTAACGACGCCACTGGGGAAACCTGGGAAGGTAAACAAGGTACCGCGACCCGCAAGCCAGGAGACCAGCCATGCAAAATGTCGTAACGGCCGTCGGGGATGACGGTGAAACAAGGATAGAAAAATGCATATCGAACCCGGAATCGTCACAGGCGCAAAAATCGCGCTTTCTTACGCCACTGCTGCTGGTGCAACCGCTTATTCCGCGAAACTGATCTGGGAAAGCCTGCGTGATCGCGGTGCAATCTCATTGATCGCACGTGCCACGATGGCGACACTTGCCGTGTTGGTTTTCTTTGAACTTCTGCCGCATATGTCTGTCGGCGTATCCGAAGTACACCTGATCATGGGGTCAACCCTGCTATTGATGCTGGGCACTGCGCCCGCTGCTATCGGCCTTGCCGCTGGCCTGCTGATCCAAGGTACATTGCTTTCGCCTTTCGACCTGCCGCAGTACGGCATGAACCTGACAACACTGCTGGTCCCACTGTTTGGCCTACACGCGCTGACCAAAAACGTCATCGCCAAGGGCACAGCTTACGTTGACCTTAGCTACAAACAAGCACTTGCAATGTCCGCGACTTACCAAGGCGGTATCGTTGCTTGGGTCGCGTTCTGGGCATTCTACGGCCAAGGTTTCGGCGCAGAAAACATCGCTTCTGTCGGTACATTCGGTGCAGCTTACATGACTGTTCTACTGCTAGAGCCACTTGTTGATCTGGCAGTTCTTGCTGGCGCCAAAGCAATGCGCGGCCTCGAAAACAGCGGTCTGGTCACACCACGCCTCTACGCCGCTTAAGCGCGCCAAACAAAACATGTTGTATGACGGTCCCTTGGGGCCGTCATTCTGTTTGGAAACATCTGCAGCAGGAACATACCCATGCCCGCAAAAATACCCGCGACCGTTGTCACCGGCTTTCTTGGTGCCGGCAAAACCACCCTCATCCGCCACATGCTCCAAAACGCCCAAGGCAAGCGCATTGCGCTGATCATCAATGAATTTGGTGACCTTGGCGTTGACGGCGACATCCTAAAAGGTTGCGGGATCGAAACCTGCACCGAAGACGATATTGTTGAACTGTCTAACGGCTGCATTTGCTGCACCGTCGCCGACGACTTCATCCCCACGATGGAAGCCCTGCTCGCCCGCGAAGACAAACCTGATCACATCGTGATCGAAACGTCGGGTCTTGCACTGCCGCAACCCCTTATCCGCGCGTTCAACTGGCCGGGCATTTCAACCAAAGTGACAGTCGACGGTGTTGTGACCGTAGTTGACGGCCGCGCTGTTCATGACGGCCAGTTCGCCCATAACGTCGCCGCAGTCGATGCGCTGCGTGCCCAAGATGAAAACCTTGATCACGAAACGCCACTGTCTGAATTGTTCGAAGACCAAGTCGCCTGCGCCGATATGATCGTTGTGAACAAAGCAGACCTACTGTCGGCCGAAGAAGCAGACGCACTAACAACAAAGCTAAAATCCGAAAGCCGCGACGGCGTTCAGGTCATCAAAGCATCCATGGGCGCCCTACCCGTCGATGTTCTGCTTGGCCAAGGTGTCGGCGCTGAATCTGATCTGTCTTCTCGTCACGAAATCCACCACCATCATCATCACCATGATGACGACGACGATCACCACCACGATCATGAACACGAACATGGCCACGATGAATTTGAATCCTTCATCGTCACCCGTGGCGAAATCGAGGACCCAACCGCATTCGCAGCGCAAGTCGCCGATGTCATCCGCGCCAACAACATCCTACGCCTGAAAGGGTTTGTTGCGGTAACAGGCAAACCTATGCGCCAGACCCTACAGGCCGTCGGCCCTCGCGTTGATACCTACTTTGACCAACCCTTTGGCGACGCGCCACGCGAAACGCGGCTTGTGGTCATTGGCGAAGCGGGTCTTGATCGAGCAGCCATCACAGCCGCCCTACAAGCATGATTATCGTCGAGCGGACAGACCCACACCATCCTCAGGCGACGGCTTTGCTCAAACAAAGCCACGCCTTGATGGCGTCACTCTTTCCGCCCGAAGACAATTATTACCTTGAAATCGACGATCTGGTTTCGCCGAATATCCATTTCTTTACGGCCCGCATCGGCACCCAAATTTTGGGCACTGGCGCGCTGGCTGTCAAAGACGGCTACGGCGAAATCAAATCCATGTTTGTCGATCCTGACGCACGGGGCAAAGGGATCGCCGATGCGCTTATGCGTCAACTCGAAGACCAAGCACGCGAAGTCAAACTTCCGATAATAAAGCTTGAAACAGGTAATCTGCTGCACGCCGCGCACAAACTATATGCGCGACATGGGTTCACCCCATGCGGCGCTTTCGGCGATTACGCCGAAGCGAACAGTTCGACCTTTATGGAAAAGGCGCTTTGAAGCTACTTTTTCTCAGCCGCCTTCTTCATCCGGGCCAACAAAGCGGCCTTATCTTCGCGTGTGCCAAATGGCTTTTTCTTCGACCCATGTGCGTTATGTTCGGCATGTTTCGGGGCATTCTTACCCAATTTGGGTGCGCCTGCTGCTTTGTAATCCATCGTTTTGACCTCATGTTTGGGCATCCACTACCACGGGAATATACCTAATGCACCTGCTCGCAGCGACACCCGGCGCAATCTCTGACGGATCAGAGCCTGTCGATCTTGGCCAAACACCTGCTGATGTGGTGATTATCTCCGCCGCAGACACGGAATTGGCCGCGCTGTCCGACGCCCGGTCACAAATGGATAACCCACCCGGACTGCGTCTTGCCAATATGATGCATCTGCAACACCCGATGTCGGTCGATCTTCACCTTGATGATTGTGCCACGAAATCACGGCTAGTGATTGCGCGCATCTTAGGCGGTGCCGGATATTGGAAATACGGGCTGACGCAATACGCCGCACGTTTGCACGAGGCAGGCATCCCATTTGTCGCCCTGCCCGGCGACGACAAACCGGACCAAGAACTGCGTGAACTGTCTACCGTTTCGGGCGAAGACTACGACGCGCTGTGGTCGTATTTCGTCGAAGGCGGGCCGCAAAACAGCACCAATCTGTTAGGTTACGCGCGCGCCATGCTCGAGGGTAGCGAAAGACCCGCTGCAGCCAGCCCCTTACTGCGCGCGGGTGTATATTGGCCCGGTTCAGGTATTGCTGACCTTGATGCCGCAAAGGCAGCGTGGACGGACGACGCGCCAATCGTCCCGATCATATTCTACCGCGCACTTGTCCAAGGTGGCGGGTTAAACCCAATCAACCGTCTGGTGCGCAGCCTGTCACGCGCGGGGCTTAACCCGCTACCCGTCTTTGTCGCATCACTTAAAGATCCGGTCAGCCGCGCAACCCTCGACACTTTGTTCGCAGCGGCCCCGCCCGAAGTAATTCTAAACTGTACCGCCTTCGCGGTCGGCAGCCCGCACGACGGCGACGACAGCCCAACAAACCCATTGCTTGCCAACAGCGCACCAATCTTTCAGGTCATCCTATCTGGCGCGTCAGAGGCAACATGGCGCGAAGGCCTGCACGGGCTAACCGCCCGTGACATCGCGATGAACGTCGCCCTGCCAGAGGTCGACGGGCGCATCCTATCCCGCGCGGTCAGCTTCAAAGGCGAAGCGTTCTTTGACGAGGCAACCGAATGCCCCATCGCAACCTATCAGGCATTAGGCGACCGGATTGATTTCACCAGCCAGCTTGCCCGCAACTGGGCGCACCTGCGGCGGACACAAGCCAGCGACAAAAAGGTCGCGCTGATCCTTGCTAACTATCCAAACAAAGACGGGCGGCTTGCTAACGGCGTCGGGCTGGATACGCCTGCCGCGACGGTACATGTGCTGAACCTGCTGAAATCGACAGGCCACACGGTTACACCGCCCGCAGACAGCGCAGCACTTATGCAAACGGTTATGGACGGCCCAACCAATTGGCTCACTGATCGTGCGGACAAAGAAGGCGGCGAATTCCTTCCGCTCGACATCTACCAACAGTATTTTGACGCCCTCCCTTGGGAGGTAAAAGAACAAATCACGGCGCGCTGGGGCCAAGCAGAGGATGATCCGTTCCTAACAGCCTCAGGATCGAACAAGGGCTTTGCCCTTTCGATCCACAGCTACGGCAACGCCGTGGTTGGGCTGCAACCGGCACGCGGATATAACATTGACCCCACAGATACATACCATTCGCCCGACCTTGTTCCACCGCATAACTACCTCGCATTCTACTTTTGGCTGCGGCACCACTGGGGCGCTGACGCGATCGTTCATATGGGCAAACACGGAAACCTTGAATGGCTTCCCGGCAAAGCAGTGGCACTGTCTGAAACCTGCTGGCCCGAGGCCGTCTTTGGGCCAACGCCGCATGTCTATCCGTTTATTGTCAACGATCCGGGTGAAGGTACGCAAGCAAAACGGCGTACATCTGCGGTCATCATTGACCATCTAACCCCTCCACTAACCCGCGCAGAAAGCTATGGTCCGATGCGCGACCTAGAGGCGCTCGTCGACGAATATTATGAAGCCGCCGGCGTTGACCCCCGCCGTATAGACCACTTACGCAAAGAAATCCTGTCCTTGTCCGAAGTCACTGGCCTGTCAAAAGACGCGGGCTTCACCGGCGATAACGACAGCGATCTAGGTAAGCTAGACGCATACCTATGTGAGTTAAAAGAAGCACAAATTCGGGACGGGCTTCATATCTTTGGGCAATCACCCGAGGGGCAACAAGAACGGGACTTGGCGATTGCTTTGGCACGCGTCCCACGTGGTGATGGCAAGGGTAGAAATGCGTCACTTCTGCGTGCGCTGGCAGAGGATCTGAAGCTAAGTATCGATCCGCTTGACTGCGACATGGCAGCGCCCCCACCTGAAAAAACCGCCGCTCTAGAAGATAATACCACATGGCGCACCAATGGCGATACGGTCGAACGTCTCGAAGCACTTTGCCAACGCGGCCTGCGGGACGGCGGGTGGGGCGATGCGGGGTTCACCCCGCGAGCGGCACAAGCCGTTCTAGATGAAATTTTAGAGACTATACTTCCGACAATTCAGGCCTGCGGACCTGACGAAGGAGCGGGTCTCCTCAGCGCCCTATCTGGGCACTTCGTCACCCCGGGCCCGTCCGGCGCGCCAACACGAGGGCGGCTAGATGTGCTGCCCACCGGTCGAAATTTCTATAGCGTCGATAGCCGGGCCGTACCCACACCGACAGCTTGGGCGCTTGGTTGGAAATCCGCGAGCTTGCTCATCGAAAAGCACCTGCAAGATCACGGCGACTGGCCGCGTAGCATGCTGGTCACCGCATGGGGCACCGCGAACATGCGTACGGGTGGCGATGATATCGCGCAAGCGCTTGCCTTGATGGGGGTTAAGCCAAAATGGGACAGCGCCAACCGCCGCGTCACCGGGTTTGAAATACTGCCACAGTCGATCCTCGGGCGACCCCGTGTTGACGTTACTTTGCGTATTTCAGGCTTTTTTCGCGATGCATTCCCGCAATTGATCGCGCTTGTCGACAGCGCCGCGCGCGCTGTTCAAGAACTTGACGAAGCAGAAGAAATTAACCCAGCTGCTGCACGCGCCAAAGCAGGCGAAGATCAAACCCGCGTGTTTGGTTCCAAGCCCGGCGCTTATGGCGCTGGCCTTCAAGCCCTAATTGACGAACGAATTTGGGCCGATAAATCCGATTTCGCTGATGCATACCTTGAATGGGGCAGCTACGCCTATGGCGCTGGGACCGAAGGGCGCAAGGACCGCAAAGCCTTTGAAACGCGTTTGTCGCAAACTGATGCTATCGTTCAGAACCAAGACAACCGTGAACACGATATTTTGGACAGCGACGACTATTACCAATTCGAAGGTGGTGCTGCCGCAGCCGTAAGCACGCTGCAAGGCCAAGACAGACCCATCTATCACAACGATCATTCGCGCCCAGAACGGCCAGTCATTCGCACGCTTGATGACGAAATTGGGCGGGTCCTGCGTAGCCGCGTGGTAAACCCAAAATGGATCGATGGTGTAAAGCGTCATGGCTATAAAGGCGCGTTCGAAATCGCGGCAACAGTCGACTACTTGTTCGCCTTCGCGGCCACTACGGGTGCGGTTCAGAACCATCACTTCGACCTCGTTGAGGAAGCGTTTATCAAAGACGACGACACCCGAGACTTCATCGCAGATGCGAACGCCCCCGCCCTGCGTGAGATCGCACAGCGACTGCAAGAAGCAATTGATAGGAACCTGTGGCAACCTAAGTCTAACTCTGCTCGTGCTAGGATTTCCGAACTGCTTGGTTAACGCCGTTTGCAAAAGCCAAAGTGAATGGGAAGTCGTGGTGCAATGCAAAAACACCACGGCCAGACGTCGCGCCACAGCAACCCTAGCGAGACCCCTCACACGTAACGGTTTAATTTCAGAGACAAAAATGGCACTTTTAACCAAAACCGCCTAAACGCCGTTACGTTAAAGGCATTTCAGCTTACGCAGTTGCTCTGGCGATTTATAAACGCGCTGGGGCACAAAAGTGAGTGGAAATTATGAAAAAGTCGATATTATTGGCTACTGCCGTGGCATTGCTTGCTGCATGTAGCGATACGCCAGTTACGCAGCGGTCCATTCCAGTAACCCCTACAGATTCTCGTACTGCAACAGGTTTGGATGTCTACGGATACGCCCGTGCGAACGGCAACACCGCACCACGTTTTCGTGGAACGGGGTTTCTAAAAGTACGTACAACAGCAAGCCGTAGCGGCATAGCGTACAGCGAAGTGACAGGCGCGTCCTGTAACCTTGATGCTGGCCTTTTTGTCGCGTCATTCCAGACGCCAGCAAACATCATCGTGCCAGATTACGGCCCGGATTCCCCTGCGATTGTTGTCACCTGTACGGATAACGAAGGTCGCACGGCAACCGCAACTTCTGACGTCGCTAATTTGACCAAGCAACGACGTGGGCCATCTGCGGTGACAGCAGGGCTGTTTGGAACGGTGCGCAATACTGAGAAAGATGATTTCGGCTATAACCCGATCACCCTTACGCTTCAGTAACCGGCGGCTTCGGTGAAAAATTCTGTTCGCCCATTGCAAGATTAGGATCCCACGGTCATTTTGGGGACAAATAGGAAACCAGAAAATGACCACACCCACCGACGACACAGACCGCCACGCGATGAAAATGGCCAAGAAGAAGGCCGCGCGCGATAAGATCATGGCAACCAAGACCGACCAAAAAGGTCTGATCATCGTCCACACCGGTAAGGGTAAGGGCAAATCATCCGCCGCGTTTGGCATGATTTTTCGTTGCATCGCACATGACATGAAATGCGCTGTCGTACAATTCATCAAAGGTGGCATGTCGACCGGCGAACGCGATCTGATCCTTGCAAAGTTCACTGACACCTGCGCGTTCCACACAATGGGCGAAGGCTTTACTTGGGAAACCCAAGACAAGTCGCGTGATACTGAAATGGCGCAGGCCGCATGGGCCAAGGCCAAAGAGCTCATCTTAGATGAAACCAACCACATGGTTCTCTTGGACGAGATCAACATCGCAATCCGTTACGGGTACGTCGATATCGCTGATGTTGTAGAGTTCCTACGCGACCATAAGCCTGCGATGACACATGTTGTCCTAACTGGCCGCAATGCGCACGAAGACCTGATCGAGATCGCAGATCTCGTCACAGAGATGGAGCTGGTCAAGCACCCGTTCCGGTCTGGTATCAAAGCACAGATTGGGGTCGAGTACTAACCCCAACGATGCAACACTGCGCCAATACACTGCATCCCAATAGGGATTGCAGGCGGCTGCCGAAATCAAACCATTGAACGGCGCGAAAACATATATATGTAACCGTATTATGACGCGCTCGACACTCGCTCTTGATCCAAAGAACCTCCTCGCGAGCGGTAAGCAGCGGGCTGTCTATCTGCATCCATTTGACGACAGCAAGCTCGTAAAGGTCTTGCTTAACGATGCTGATACCACTGGCAGATCAAAATTCAGCCTCGTGCTAGAACGCTGGATACCCTCCACACGCGACCGTCAAATCCGCAAAGAGTATCTCGAATACTTGCGGTTGATGCTGTCAAATCAAGGTGCGCAGTTTCGGCCGCCAATCACACATATGTTCGGCTTCGTTAGCACCCAGCTCGGTCTGGGTTGCCTGACTGAACGGGTACAATCATCGAGTAATGTGCTGGGCGATACGCTGTATGACTTAATACAGTCTAGTAGTCTTACGCCTGAACACATCGAGATGCTGAACGACACCGTGCAACGGATCTACGCCCACAACATCCGCGCAAGCGACCTGACCGCCCGTAATTTTGTATTTGGGCAACGCCGCAATACCGAAGGGCTCGGACCGAAAGAATGTGTATTGGTCGATGGGTTTGGCGATATTCACGCCGTACCGGTACGGACCATGGCAAATTGGACAAACCGTTTAGGCCTAGACGACAGCATGAAGCGGCTGGGTCGCAATAAATCCATCGAATGGAACGCGGCCCAACGACGGTTCTCGTATCTTGGCTAAGGTTCAGTTAGCCTTGCGATAACGATACAGCCCTAGGAACGACAAATGCCAATCCACCGCGTCCTCACTGAATTTGGCATGGGCACCAGCCTACGCCGCCAAGACTATACACAAGCCGCACGGCGCGGATTACAGGACGCGCTTTGGCATAATTCGATCAACATGGCAGAGCTGTTTGGCTTCCCAAAGGAAGCAATGCTGATCGACGTGCAGATCGCGGTACAACAGCCAGACCAGGTAGACGTTGGCGTATTGCTGGATATCTTTCCTTACGGCCAACCCACAATCAACGTCACTCATGGCGGGCTAGATATTCCGCGCCCTGACGGCAATCCGACGGTCATCGCGAATGTCGCGATCAACGTCAGTTTCGATATGGAGCCAGCATGACCGATCAGCGCATCATTATTGAAATGGGCATGGGTAACGACCTGCACGGGATGGATTACCAAAAAGCCGCCGCGCGCGCGATCGAAGATGCGATCCGCCATTCGACCTTGCCGATTTTCCAAAGCATTGGCATGGATCACGATGCAATGCGAGTGCAGGTAACGGTCGGCGTTCAAGAGCCTAGTAAAATTGACACTGAGGCGCTTGCAAAAAACCTGCCACGTGGCCGTGCGACCGTAACTGCCACCACGGGTGGTATGAATGTCCCTAACCCTGAAACCGGCGACACTGCCGTTGTAGCGACAGCTGCGGTCGAGGCATTCTTACCGAACCAATCAGGCAAATGGAAACGCAGTTAGATGGAACTAACCCAATCACACCGCGATGCGCTTCACGATGTATTGCGCTGGCGCCGCGATGTCCGTCACTTCCTGCCCGACGCAATCCCCGAGGAAACGCTCGCCCGTTTACGCACTGCGATGGACTTGGCGCCATCGGTTGGCAATGCACGGCCTTGGCGCGTGCTACAGGTGACGACGCCTGCGCTTCGTAACAGGATTATCGAAAATTTCGAAGCGGCCAATGAAACCGCCGGCCAAATCTACGATGATGAAACACGGGCGTCCTACGCCAGCCTAAAGCTTGCTGGGCTACGCGAAGCACCCGTTCATCTTGCCGTATTCACCGAAAACCAGCCCACTGAAGGGCGCGGACTTGGGCGGCAAACCATGCCCGAAATGCTGTGTTATTCGAGCGTCACAGCGATCTATACACTGTGGCTGGCGGCACGCGCCGAAAACCTAGGGCTTGGCTGGGTGTCTATCCTTGATCCTGCGTCCGTTGCGCAGACCTTGGGCGTTCCGGATCACTGGCAACTGACGGGTTATCTGTGTCTGGGCAAAGCCGCATTCGATAACGACACGCCGCTGCTTCATGAAAAGAAATGGCAAGAAAACACGCCTACTAGATGGGAACAGGTCTAGCACCGACCAAACCCTAGCCAAGCGCATGTTGCTTCACTAGAACCGTTGCAACGAGCAAGATGAAAGTGAGAGACCCATGGCAACACGTGGCGCAGGCGGCACAGACGGCGGAACCGGAAGTTTTCTGATCGGCGTGATCATGATGATCGGCGGCGGTTATCTTTTGCTCGACGGCATTGTTGTACGACCCAACTTTGGCATGGGATCACGCGTGTTTGGGATCGGCGGTGTATCGATCACATCCGGCATGGTGCTGATCCCCTTTATGTTCGGGGTCGGCATGATCTTTTACAATTCGAAAAACTGGATCGGCTGGCTACTGGCCGGCGGATCAATGGTCGCCTTGGTCTTTGGCGTCATCGCCAACATGACACTGCAACTCGAACGCATGAGCGCCTTTGACCTCATCGTTATTTTGGTGCTGCTGGTCGGCGGGGTTGGGTTATTCCTGCGATCTTTGCGGGCAGGCTAAGGTCACCTGCGCCCCGGCGGCATTCGCTCTTTCCATAGGCCACGCACTTCTTCAGCAGCCATGCGTTTCACTTCGACTTCGGCATTTCGGATTTCGTCGTATTCGTCTTTCTTATCCAGATAGGCTAATACAGCAACGGCACATTGCAGACAAAAAATCCAAATCCACGATAGAATTGCCAAAGCAAAAAGCACCCCAAGTTGCCACGTCCAGATTGACGACAAGGTGAAATCTTCGCTCTCTCCCGCTGTTTCAAGCGCTGTCAATTGCGCATCGCCAACACCGATAAACTCACCCACAAAGGCTAAGAATGGAGCGATAAAGAGACTGGCCACCCCGGCTAGTATGACAACGCAGAGTACTGACAAATACCGAGTGCCGGCCCCCATAAACGGCGTATGCATGCTACCGTTTGCATCTTGGCCGATCGAAGCGCCAGCAAGCGGTACTAATAGAAGCGCACGTACGGCGATCATGATCATGCTGACGCCCAATATGATGGGCAACGCATATTGCGCGCTACCGGCAAATGCCTCGACTATAACTTGTTGAGAATCTTCGTTAGCCAGTTGACTGAGATCAGCAAGCGACAATGGTGACATGAGTAGGAACAATCCGAAACCGGCTGACATCAAAATGATGCCCAATAAACTTTCGAAAAGCCCATAACCCAATGCGGGCAATACCATCTTGCCGTAGCCATCTTTTACAATGACTCCACGTGCCTGAAGGCCAAGTCGTGCGCCAACCATCGTCGGCACAACCGACATCATGGCCGACATCACAGCAAGCGTCACAAGGAACGCGGCCATTGGGAATAAGAGCACGGTGGTGATGATCAACAATGCGACAGACGGAAAGAACAGCATTGAGGTCAAAAACCAGATGACAAACATGGCCGAGAATACGGCCAACGCCAAAACTACAAAGGGCATGACCAAGGCCATGCGCCACAGGATCGCGAATGAAAATGGAATTGAACGCAATATCAGCATAGCGATCCTGACTAGATTAAATACATTATAAAACGCGCAACATATCGCCGCATATTTTGGGCAACCTTATCGGCAAACCGGTCTCAACCGTCAATTGCATAATGCAAAGACATCTATGCTGGATTTCATTCGCAGTACAACGGGTTGCGTTGTTAATAACCTAACGCGCAACCATCTTTGCGTGGATCACTTCCGCCCTCAAGAACGCCATCGTCACGAAGCATGATTGCTTGCGAGCCGCCGATCGCGGTTTCCGGCGTTTGCACGTTATGCCCCATGTCACGCAGTGTTGCTTTGACGGTGTCTGAATAGCCGTTCTCCACATTCAGCACGTCCCCATCAGCAAAGCAGCGTGGCGCGTCCATTGCTTCTTGGGGAGACAGCCCAAAGTCTGTCACGTTGCTGACGAACCTCGCGTGTCCCGTTGATTGATAGGCACCGCCCATGACCCCGAACGGCATGAACGGCTTTCCGTCTTTTTTTAGCAGCCCGGGAATGATCGTGTGCATTGGGCGCTTGCCGCCGCCGGCCTCGTTCGGGTGACCTTGTTCAAGCGTGAACCCAGCCCCGCGGTTCTGGAACAGCACGCCATATTTGTCCGAGGCAATCCCCGAACCAAATGAATGGAAGACCGAATAGATCAGTGACACGCACATGCGATCCTTGTCGACGACCGTGATGTAGATCGTGTCCTTATGTACAGATTCCGCCAGAGGTGCGGCGGTGGGCATCGCTTTAGCGGAGTCGATCAACGCAGCCAATTTGGCAGCTGTTTCGGGGGCCATCATATGATCCACCCGCGTCGTATGATCTGGGTCCGCGATGAAACGATTCCGGGCATCATAGGCCAGTTTCGTCGCTTCGGCCTCGATATGCGCGCGTTCTGCACCCCATGGGTCCATTCCGGCAATGTCAAAATGTTTTAGGATATTGAGTAGCAGAATTGCTGTTGCTCCCTGCCCGTTCGGGGGATGCTCGCATAGCTCAAGCCCGCCATAGCCGCCAGAAATGGGGTCAGTGTAATCACAGGCCGTCGCCGCGAAATCATCCAACGTATGTGTACCGCCCAATGCATTCAGGCTGGCAACCATATCCTCTGCGACTTCGCCCTCATAAAAGCCAGCGCGCCCCTCCATCGCAATTTCGCGCAGCACCTTAGCCTGTCCCGGAGCGCGGAACACTTGGCCCGGTGTTGGGACTTTTCCAGCCAGCAGGAACAGATCACGGGCACGTCCCGATAGGTTCTTTTCGCCCAGCGCCCAATCAAACGCGACGCGTGGCGCGACAGGCACGCCAGCCTCGGCATAATAGATCGCAGGGGCCAACGCAGCCTTAAGGCCAAGTTTTCCCCAGTCTTTGGACAGCCGACAAAATGCATCAATCGCGCCGGGTGTGGTCACCGCATCAACGCTATAAGGTGCGATAACTGGGCCTTTTGCGCGTAGAGCATCTGAATCCATTCCAGCGGGTGCACGCCCTGATCCGTTCAGCGCAACAACGCGGTCCTCGCCCGGTGGGGTCAGCAGGACAAAGCAGTCACCACCGATACCGGTCATCTGCGGTTCACAAATGCCAAGCAGGACAGCCCCGGCAATCGCCGCATCAACTGCGTTGCCACCGGCCTCTAACATCTGAACTGCGACCTTTGCCGCCAAAGGGTGCGATGTCGCGGCCATCCCGTTGGTTGCATAAACAGCCGAACGGCCCGGTTTGTGAAAATCGCGCATGGTGACCTCTGGATAATTGCCAAGCTACGGTACGGGATTACCGGCCAAGTGCAACGGGGGCTTGTTGGTTTTCTTAGCTGTCGCTAGACCTTGGCCAGACTAGCCCGACAGGAGCACGACAGATGCGCGTAGACTACGACACACTTAGAAAAACCATTGAATCCCTTACCGAGGGCGAGACAGACTCGGTTGCATTGATGGCAACGCTCGCCTGCGAAGTACATCACAGCGATGATCGCTTTGATTGGACCGGGTTCTACCGCGTCACGGAACCGGAACTTCTGAAAATTGGGCCGTACCAAGGTGGGCATGGATGCCTGACAATCCCATTTACACGTGGTGTCTGCGGCGCAGCAGCCCGTACAAAAGAAGTACAGCTTGTTCCAGATGTCGAAGCATTCGAAGGGCATATCGCCTGTGCCAGCAGCACAAGATCCGAACTTGTTCTTCCCGTGTTTGACCGCAACGGCGACGTGATTGCTGTCTTTGATATTGATAGCAACCAACCCGACGCATTCAGCGAAACCGATGCTGCCGCACTGACACAGATACTGGCAAATGTGTTCAACAGATAATACCTATGGTTGATTAAAAGTGATTTTTGTCCAATATGGCAGTGCGCTTAGCAACCTAAGCGGTAATTTTTTCGACACTTTTGCTTTCTAGGACACCATGTCACAATTGGAAAAATCAGCTCAGACACTGGGCGCCGACATTCGCGCATTGCGCAAGGCACGTGGCATGACGCTTGTCTCATTGGCGGAAAGCCTGAACCGATCGGTCGGCTGGCTAAGCCAAGTCGAACGTGACATTTCAGTACCTGCGATTTCAGATCTTGGGGAAATGGCCGCCGTTCTGGATGTCTCTATATCCAGCCTACTACAAACAAGCGTTAATCCCGCAGAGGAAGGATTAGTCGTCCGATCCAACGCCCGCCGCCCAATCGGGAGCCGTACACCGGGCCTTACCGAGGGGTTGCTTTCGCCTGACCTCACAGACGATTTTGAGGTAATTCATTCAAAGTTCGATCCGGGCTCGGTGCTCGAAGAAGCCTTGGTGCGCGAAACCCAAGAAATCGGCTATGTCATAACCGGTATTTTTGAGATTTGGGTCGACGGTAAACACTTTAAGCTAAACACTGGTGACAGCTTTCGACTACGTGGTGAAACCTTTCGCTGGGCCAACCCCGGCAACAAACCTTGCGAGATAATCTGGATCATTTCCCCTCCCATTTACTAAGTGAATAGTGTGAAAATTACATGGTAGATATTACGTTACTTGATGGCGGCATGGGCCAAGAGCTCATCAAGCGCGCTGGCGATGCCGCGACCCCGCTTTGGGCAACACAGGTGATGATCGATCACCCCGGATTAGTGTCAGGGGTTCATCGGTCATACCGGGATGCAGGTGCAACCGTGGCTCTGACCAACACCTATGCATTGCACCGGGATCGGTTGGCAGGCACCCCCTACGAAGATCGATTTGAGGCGCTTTTTAAGACGGCGCTCACCGAAGCCGAAGCAGCCTGCGCGGGTCACGGTCGCATTGCCGGGGCTATCGGGCCACTGCGGGCGTCTTATCGTCCTGACATCCACCCAGATCAGTCGAAGGCCATTCCGCTTTATGCCGAGGCAGCAATGCTGCTTGCCCCACGTGTCGATCTGATCATTTGCGAAACGATTGCCTCTATTGATCATGCCTGTTCGGCGCTCGCCGGGGCGAAAAAGGCGGGCAAACCCGTTTGGCTTGCCATGACAGTCGACGACAACGATGGCACAAAGCTACGGTCAGGCGAGGCACTTGCTGACGTCCTCCCTCATACCAAGGGTGCCTCTGCGCTTCTTGCCAATTGCGCATCCCCAGAGGCGATCAGCACTGCCATGGACGTTCTTGCGCAAAGCGACCTGCCCTTTGGTGGCTATGCAAATGGATTTCGGGAAATCAGTAGTGAATTTCTAAAGGACAAGCCGACTGTGGACAGCCTTTCGGCCCGTGCCGATCTGACACCAGAGGAATATGCGAGACACGCGATGAGCTGGATCGCGAAAGGCGCAACAATTGTTGGTGGGTGCTGCGAAGTTGGGCCTGCCCATATCGCCGCACTTGCCACTGCAATCCGCGCGGCGGGACACACTATCGTCTAAGAAAACGCATAGCTTCGCGCATGCTATTCACGTCGCAGTTGCAGAAATTTCGTGACGCAATCCATAATTCATGAAATTGTATGAACTAATTTCATGATTTAGGAACGACGCGTCATGCAAAAGCTTCCGAACTCTGCACGTGTGGTCATCGTTGGCGGTGGCGTCATTGGCTGTTCTGTTGCTTACCACCTAACCAAACTTGGTTGGAAAGATGTTGTTTTACTGGAACGTAAACAACTGACGTCTGGAACCACTTGGCATGCGGCAGGGCTCATCGCGCAACTGCGCGCAACGGCGAACATGACCAAGCTCGCGCGCTATTCCCAAGAATTATATGGAAACCTAGAAACCGAAACAGGTGTCGCGACTGGCTTTAAACGTAACGGGTCCATCACTGTCGCCCTCACCGATGAACGCAAGGAAGAGATTTTTCGCCAAGCCGCCATGGCCCGCGCCTTTGGCGTCGATGTCGAGGAGATTTCCCCGGCGGAGGTCAAATCACGCTACGATCACTTAAACATCGATGGGGTCAAGGCCGGTGTCTATCTGCCCCGCGACGGCCAAGGTGATCCTGCGAACATTGCGCTCGCATTAGCCAAGGGCGCCCGTATGAATGGCGCAGTCATTGCAGAACGCACCAAGGTCACGAACATCAACCGCACCGGGCGGCGTGTTACCTCTGTCGATTGGCAGACCACTGACGATAACGGCACGATCGCTTGCGATATGGTCGTCAACTGCGCGGGCATGTGGGGCCACGAGGTTGGCAAGATGATGGGAACGAATGTTCCGCTTCATGCCTGCGAGCATTTCTATATCGTCACCGAAAACATTCCTGATCTCGCGCAATTGCCTGTTCTTCGTGTGCCGGACGAATGCGCCTATTACAAAGAGGACGCAGGTAAAATCCTGCTGGGTGCGTTTGAACCAAACGCCAAACCGTGGGCCATGAATGGCATCCCAGACAATTTCGAATTCGACCAACTGCCCGAAGATTTTGATCACTTTGAACCAATCCTAGAGGCCGCAGTGAACCGCGTGCCAATGTTGGCCGAGGCAGGTATCCATACATTCTTTAACGGTCCCGAAAGCTTTACCCCCGACGACGCGTATCACCTTGGGCAAGCACCTGAGATGGACAATGTTTGGGTTGCGGCTGGGTTTAACTCTATTGGGATTCAGTCGGCTGGCGGCGCAGGTATGGCGCTGTCGCAATGGATGGATACGGGCGAAAAACCGTTCGATCTGGGTGATGTCGATATATCGCGCATGCAGCCGTTTCAGGGCAACAAAACCTACCTGTTTGAACGGTCTAAGGAAACGCTAGGCCTGCTGTATGCCGACCATTTTCCGTTCCGCCAAAAGACGACAGCGCGTGGCATTCGGCGCAGCCCTTTGCACCAACACCTGATAGATCAAGGGGCGGTGATGGGTGAATTGGCCGGATGGGAGCGTGCGAATTGGTTCGCGCAGCCGGGGCAGGCGCCTGCTTATGAATATTCATGGAAACGCCAAAACTTCTTTGGCAATGTCGCGGATGAACTCAATGCAATCCGCAACAATGTAGGCATGTACGACATGTCATCCTTTGGCAAAATTCGGGTCGAAGGCCGCGATGCAACCGCATTTATGAACCATATCTGTGGCGGCGAAATGGACGTCCCCGCAGGGAAGATCGTTTATTCACAATTCCTTAACCAACATGGCGGGATCGAAGCCGACATCACCGTCACGCGTTTATCTGAAACGGCCTATCTCGTGGTCACCCCGGCCGCGACCCGTCTGGCAGATCAAACATGGATGCAGCGAAACGCTGGCGAATTCAATGTGGTGATTACTGATATGACCGCATCCGAAGCCGTTCTAGCAGTGATGGGGCCGAACAGTCGCGAGCTGTTGCAGGTGGTGTCGCCCAATGATTTTACGAACGCGACGAACCCGTTCGGCACTGCGCAAGAGATCGAGATCGGCATGGGCCTCGCCCGTGTGCACCGTGTTACTTACGTTGGCGAACTGGGGTGGGAGGTCTACGTATCGACCGACATGGCCGCCCATGTGTTTGAAACGCTGCACACTGCGGGACAGGACATGGGGCTAAAACTGTGCGGCATGCATATGATGGACGCGGCCCGTCTGGAAAAAGGTTTCCGCCACTTCGGGCACGACATCACATGCGAAGACCATGTGCTAGAAGCCGGGTTGGGCTTCGCCGTCAAAACCGACAAGCCCGCATTCATCGGACGCGATGCGGTTCTGCGCAAACGCGAGGCTGGGCTGGACAGGCGTTTGGTGCAGTTCAAACTCACTGATCCCGAACCCCTGCTTTATCACAATGAACCAATCATCAGGGATGGCAAAACCGTCGGATATTTGTCGTCGGGTGGTTATGGCCATCACTTGGGCGCGGCTGTTGGTATGGGATATGTTCCTTGCAAGGACGAAACTGTCGCCGACATGCTGGGTAGCACCTATGAGATCGACGTGATGGGCACGCGGGTCAAGGCAGAGCCGCAGCTGCGCCCGTTCTATGATCCCAAAGGTGAGCGCACGAAAGTTTAACTGCGCAGCAACGCGCCCAAGCGTTTGATGCCCTCTTCAATCGTTGCTTCATCAGGTAATGAGAAATTCAGCCGGATTGTGTTGCCACACGATCCGTCAGCGTGGAACGCTCGGCCCGGTACAAACGCTACACGCTGCGTTTCAAGCGACTTGGCCAGCATTGTCGCCCCATCCATATGATCAGGAAGCGTCAGCCAGATGAACATACCTCCTTCGGGCTGGGTCCATGTCACACCGTCAGGCATATGCTTTGAAAGCGCGTTTAACATATAATCTCGGCGCTTTTTATAGGCGCTCCGCAAGTTTGAGACATGATCATCAAAACAGGCTTTTGCTACCTTTGTGATCGCAATCTGGTTGATCGTCGCCGAATGCAGATCAGCTGCTTGCTTCATCAATACCAATCGAGAGATCACAGGCTTTGCGGCGCAGACCCACCCAACCCGCAGGCCCGGCGACAGTGTTTTTGAGAAGCTTCCGCAATAGATCGTGCGGCAATCTTCGATGCTGCCTTTGCAGGCGATTTCCAACGCTAGCACGGGGGGGATCGCGTCGCCGTCATACCGCAGTGACTGATAGGCCGCGTCTTCGATTACTGCGATGTTCAGATCGTCAGCCAAGTCCAGCAAGGACTCGCGTCCAGCCCGGTCGATGGTTTCGCCAGTTGGGTTCGCAAAATCAACTGACGCGTAGGCAAATTTAACCTTCCCGCCCTTGTCAGCAGCGCGCGCGGCATAGTCCGCAGGCGTCCGGTTCGCGTGGGGCATCAGGCGGTCGTAATGCGGTTCATATGCGTTGAATGCACCAAGCGCGCCCAGATAGGTCGGCCATGAAACTAGCGCAGTGTCATTTGGCGATAGGAAAAGCTTGCCCAGATAATCTAGGGCCTGCTGCGACCCTGACGTGATCAGGATATTGTCGCGCGTGCAGGGTATGCCCAGCTTTTCCATCTGGGCCGCAATCCAATCACGCAGCGGCGGATAGCCTTCGCTTGCGGAGTATTGGAGCGCTTCGTTTTGGGTATCGGGGCCAAGCGTCTCAGCAAATGCGTCTTGAAACGCGGCAACCGGAAACAGTTTGGGGTCAGGAATGCCGCCAGCGAATGAAATGATATCGGGCTGGTCGAGCAGCTTCAAAAGTTCTCGGATTTCCGAAGCTGTCATCCGTGACATGCGTGACGAAAATATCTGATCCCACATCTGCCGAATCTCCATGAGGCTGCGTAGAGCAACATCATGGCAGAACCAAATACTAAGTCAATAATACTGACCTAAATAGAAAACGCCCGCTCGGATTAACGAACGGGCGTAATTTTCGATTACTCGCTAGCCTGCGCCATTGGGCCAAGGGCGTTCAGGCCCTTAAGGATGTCGATTGCATAGGCCAATTGATAGTCGTCCTCGCGCAGCTCGGCCGCGGCGGCAGCACGTGCACGATCTTCTTCGATCTGGCGAATTTCATCTTCGGTCAGGCTGTCGTTGTCCAGCGCACCGCGCAGGGATGCTTCGGAGCGTGTGTTGCCCGCGTTCTCTTCTGCATCCTCATCAGCTGGCTGTGGGCGTGGCTGTTCAACGATGATGTCGGGCGAGATGCCCAGTGCCTGAATAGATCGGCCAGACGGCGTATAGTAGCGCGCCGTGGTCAGGCGCATCGCGCCATCGCTGCTAAGCGGGATAACCGTTTGCACGGAGCCTTTCCCGAATGAATTCGTCCCAACCACAATCGCGCGGCGGTGATCTTGCAACGCACCAGCGACGATTTCAGACGCCGAAGCGGAGCCGCCGTTGATCAGCACGACAATTGGTTTGCCCTGTGCCAAATCGCCAGCTGTCGCGTTAAAGCGATCACCGTCGGCTGCGTCACGGCCACGTGTAGACACGATTTCACCCGCGTCTAGGAACGCGTCAGAAACAAACACAGCTTGGTTTAGCAAACCACCCGGGTTGTTGCGCAGGTCAAGAATGAAACCATCCACATTATCGATACCACCCGCTGCTTCGACCTGTTCGTCGATGCCTTCGCTTAGGTTTGGGAAGGTCTGTTCGTTAAAGGTCGTCACGCGCAATACGACTGCGCTGCCTTCGGTGCGGCTACGCACTGCTGTTAGCTTGATCGTGTCGCGAATGATTGAAACATCAAATGGCTCTACTTCGCCTTCGCGAACAACTGTGATGATGATTTCCGCGCCAACAGGACCACGCATTAGGTTGACGGCTTCATCAAGGGTCAGGCCCATGACGCTTTCGCCATCAACGGCAGTGATGAAGTCACCTGCCAGAATACCTGCAGCCTCGGCCGGGGTGCCATCCATAGGGGAAACAACTTTGACCCAACCTTCTTCTTGGGTGACTTCGATCCCCAATCCGCCAAACTCGCCACGGGTGCTAACACGCATCTTGGCTGCGTCTTCGGCGGACATATAGCTTGAGTGAGGGTCAAGTGACGTCAACATGCCGTTGATCGCAGCTTCGATCAGTTCCTTATCGTCCACATCTTGGACATAGTCGGTTCTGATGCGTTCAAAGATGTCACCGAACAGATCAAGCTGCTCATAGACGCTACCTGAATCTTGCACATCTTGCGCGACCAAAGGTCCGGCAACTTGAATCGTTGTTACAAGGCCAAGCGCTGCGCCACCTGCGGCGGCTAATATCAACTTTTTCATTCCACGTCCTATGTCTATTCCAGTGCAAACCATGCATCCGGATTTACCGGACTTTGCCCTTCCCTGACCTCAAGATAAAGGGGCTGAGCGGCTTCATCGCTCTCATCAGTCTCGTTTTCGGTCAAAATACCGTTAACTTTTGTCGCATCGCCCCCCATCAGCCCCAAAGGAGCACCGACAGGGATAATTTCGCCAACAGCGCCATAAAGCGTATCAAGCCCGGCAAACACGAACAGAACATCGGGAGCAGGTTCCAATATGACAACGTTCACATCGCCCAGCAGTGGCCCCCGATACAAGAGCGTGGCAGCAACTGGGGAGGTCACCAGCGCCTGCGGTGCCGCAGCGATATAGACCCCTTCTTTGCCGCCGCCCGCCGATTGAATAATCCCTTCAACCGGCAAAGGCAGATTACCTTGTCGCTTTAAGCCTGCCTCTGGATCGGGCAAGTTCGCAGCCAAACCATCAGCGAACGCCCCAAGCGTATCCGAACTGGCCATAATCAACGCTGTTTGAACTGGGTCGTCTTCGAACCGTGTCGGAAGATCACGACGTTCGGACACAGCCTGCCCCAATGCCGCACGCGCTGTTTGGGCCCCTGTTAGACCTTCTTCTAAATTCTCAGCCGCCTCGGCCCGTAGGACCCGCAACTCTTCAAGCTGCAAAAGCTCCGTGCGTAATGCTTCTGCTTCGGACTGCAAGCCTTCGGTCACGTCAGCGACCAACATGCCCGCACGCACGGCATCAATAGGCCGCTGTGATTTGCGTCTTGCGACGGGCTCCGGCGTGTTCGAGATGGTCGAAAGCGTGCCCAACAGATGCCCCAAATCCGCGCGGCGTGCTGATAGGTCTTCCGCTAGGTCGGTCTCTTGGGACGTTACTTGCCTCAGGCCTGATCGGACGGCGGCCAAGCCTGCTTCATAGGCCTGCACCGTTTCCGTCAGCGCCCGAATCTGATCACGCGCGCTACCAGCTGCTTCGAGACGACCTTGCGCCTCTTGCAGTTGAACAATTGCGTCGCGTGCGGCGTCATCAGCCGATTGACCAAAAGCTGGCAGAGCCAGACAGATCAAAAATGCCGCGAGTCTCATTTCTCGATCAGGCTGCGGCCGGTCATTTCGGGTGGCAGCTCTAGCCCCATCAGGTCAAGCACAGTCGGCGCGAGATCAGCAAGACGGCCGTCGCGCAGCGTCACGCCCTCTGGCCCACCGACAAGCGCAACAGGCACGGGGTTCAGCGTATGTGCTGTGTGCGGTCCGCCTGTTTCTGGATCAATCATAGTTTCACAGTTGCCGTGGTCTGCAGTCACGATCATCGCGCCACCTGCAGCCTTAAGCGCCGACAGCACCTGTCCCAGACCTTCGTCCACAGCTTCGCAGGCTTTGATCCCAGCGTTCAGATCACCAGTGTGCCCAACCATGTCAGGGTTCGCGTAGTTCGTAACGATTAGATCATATCCATCACCAATCGCCTTTACGAAAGCTTCGGTCACTTCGCCCGCCGACATTTCTGGCTGGAGGTCATAGGTCGCGACCTTTGGCGATTTCGGCATAAAGCGATCTTCGCCCGGCGCAGGTTCTTCGATGCCCCCGTTCAAAAAGAACGTCACATGCGGGTATTTCTCGGTTTCGGCCAGACGGAACTGACGAAGCCCGTGTTTCGCAACCCACGCACCCAAAGTGTTTTGGATATCGCGTTTGGGGAACACAGTTTCGAACCAGACATCATGCCGGTCCGAATAGCTGACCATACCCAGAAGGGCGGCCATCTGTGGCTGCTGACGCTCAAAGCCATCAAATTCAGTGTCCGCAATCGCCGCGAGGATTTCACGCGCGCGGTCAGACCGAAAGTTCAGGCAGAAATAGCCGTCGCCTTCGGCAAACCCAGTATAGTCACCGATTACAGTCGCAGGAATGAATTCATCCGTCTTGCCCTCAGCATAAGCAGCGGCAATGGCGTCTTGCGGGGTCGCGGCTTTGCCACCCTGCCCGGTTGCCATCGCATCATAGGCAGTCTGAACGCGTTCCCAGCGGTTATCACGGTCCATGGCGTAATAGCGGCCAATCACGGTCACGATCTGCGCAGTTGCTGGCAGGCCGTCCTCTAGTTCTTGCATGAATTCTTTTGCAGACGAAGGACTTACATCGCGCCCATCGGTAATGGCGTGGATCACAACTGGAACGCCCGCATCCGCCAATGCCTGTGCTGCAGCAATGATGTGGTGGACATGACCATGCACGCCACCGTCAGATACAACGCCCATCAGATGTGCACGCCCGCCGCTGGCTTTCATCTTGGCGATAAAGGCTTGTAAGGCTTTGGCGGTTGCAAAGGTGCCATCTTCGATTGCCAGCTCGATCTGCCCCAGATCCATCGCGACAACGCGGCCTGCACCGATATTGGTATGCCCGACCTCAGAGTTACCCATCTGGCCACCCGGCAACCCCGCATCGCGGCCATGGGTCAAAAGCTGTGCGTGCGGCCCCTGCATGACGGCATCGAAGTTCGGTGTATTCGCAAGTTTCGGTGCGTTGCCCGTAGCGTCTTCACGCAGGCCCCAACCATCAAGAATACACAAGACAACAGGTTTCGGTGCAGACATCAGACAATCTCCGTAAAAGCTTTGGGGCAGGTCTAGCGCAGGTCGATGACAAACAAAACGCCACATCCTCGCTTTGGTCAAAATACTCTCGCCGAAGGCGGAACTACGCCCGGTGGTAAGGACCGCCCGCTAGTATTGAAGCGGCACGATACAGCTGCTCGGCCAACATCACCCGGACGAGCATGTGCGGCCACACCATTTTGCCAAAGCTAAGTGATGCATCCGCTTGGGCACGCAAACTGGGATCGATGCCATCGGCGCCGCCAATAACAAAGGACACGTCTTGGCGGCCTTGGTCACGCCAGCCAGCCAGCATTTTTGCAAAATCAGGGGATGACATCACCTTGCCGCGCTCATCCATCGTACAGATTAACGATCCGGTAGGGATGGCTTTTTGCAGCAACTGGGCCTCGGCGGGCATACCGCCGCCCTTTTTATCTTCGACTTCGATCAGTTGTGCAGGGCCAACTGCAAGCGCCCGGCCCGTCCGGTCAAACCGGGTCAGGTAGTCGTCGTAAAGGTCGCGCTCTGGGCCCTGCCGAAGCCGGCCCACTGCACAAATTTGAACACGCATCAGCTTGCCGTTGCGGACCCTGGCTGCCACATCTTTTCAAGCTGATAGAATTCGCGCACTTCGGGACGGAAGATGTGAACGATGATATCGCCCGTATCGATCAGAACCCAATCGCCAGTGTCTTTACCTTCGATTTTTGAAAAGACGCCGAATTCTTGCTTTACACGTTCAGCCAGCTTTTCCGCCATGGCGGTAACTTGGCGGGATGAACGGCCAGAGGCGATAACCATATAGTCACCCATCTCTGATTTACCGCGCAGATTGATCTGCACGATGTCTTCACCTTTGTCGTCGTCAAGTGACTTGAGAACAGCAGCCAAAAGCGCATCGCTGGTCGCAGTTTTTGGGGCGCTCATCGCTTTGGCCCCTGCGTTGGCAGCATCGGCTGCCGATGTAGAAAGAGACAGAACATTGTCCTCCTTAATGCGCGCCGTCATGGCCCCGACGCAGGGCATGCTATAAAACTAGCAACGCCCAACGCATTTTTCAACAAAACTACGAAAGGCAGACGCCCATGTCGCGGATTCGCGCGAGGCATGCAATGGCTGAAAGCGCAAAAACCGGCATTATTACCCTATTTTTATGCGGCAAACGGCAGAAACAGCGTCCACAGCCCCGCCAGTCACGGCAATTTCACGTTTTTCAGGACCAGAAGTCCTAGGCGACCAAAGAACAAGCCACAACCAATGGGGGCCTTAACCCGCACCATAGTGAAAGCCGCTTTGCGCCTGACGCATAACTCACTGCAATTGTGAAAAATATATCATTTTTCGGTCTTATTTTTCACGCAAAGTTACGCCACGAAATTCCTTATTATTCATCTCAAAATAACTGGACCATCTTCATGTCTCGTACCCGTCACGCGTTGTTTACGCTCATCTCTATGGCCGCACTTTCAGCAACGACAAGCGCCGCACAAGAATACGCCGATCAAGCCGAAATTATCGAAGCACAATACGATATCGAATCTGATGGCGCTGATCGCATTCGTATTGCAGGACAGCTTCGCACACTGACCCAACAGGTCGCTGCCGCATCCTGCGCGCTTACTTCTGATATTGCAGTCGAAGAAGCGCATGATGTTTTGGAGCATGCGACTGCTCAGTTTGATCGCTATATCGTAGCACTGAAAGACGGCGACGAAGGCCTGCACATTTTGCACCCAGAAACCCGCCGTCTGACTATCGCCGATATCGACCATGTTCGTGAAGAGTGGGAGCTAATCCACGGTGCCATCGAAGCCATTTTGGCGGATGGCCACGATGTCGAAAGCGCCCATATCATCGACGATCACAACCTGAAACTGCTTGAACTCACATCGATCCTTTCGTCCGATATCAGCAGCCAATACACGCACCCCTTTGAGATTAGCGCAGCCGACGCAATGATGATCGAAATCGCGGGCCGCCAACGCATGCTTACGCAGAAAATGGCCAAGGATGCCTGTGAAATTTGGACAGGCTATCACGCTGAAGAAGCCAAAGAAGATCTTGAACAGACAATGAAGATCTTTGAAACATCGCTTCGTGCGCTACGGTTTGGGATGCCAGAAGCGGGCATTCAAGAGGCCCCCAACGCTGCGATCCGCGAGGACCTTGACCACCTGCTAGAGCGCTGGGAAACCATCAAAGTCAACGAACAGATTTTGGTTGATGGCGGCACCCTAAACGACGAACAGAAGACCGAAATCTTCCATGATCTCGAAGTCGAACTTGCCGAGCTGGATCACCTTCTTCTTGACTACAAAGAATACGCAGAGCGCGCCCACTAGGGCCGCTTTTGCACTTTTGCCATAGCGCAATTCAATACATATCCTTCGAAAGGAAACTGACATGCTCGGCCCAATTCATAAAGGCACGGCGCTCGCTATTTTACTGTCCACAGCGACGACATTAGTCGCGGACGATTTCACCCCTGACGCGACCTTGATCGACGTCCAATACGACATTGAATCGGATGGTGCGGATCGCATTCGCGTCGCTGGGCAATTGCGCACCCTTACCCAACAGGTCGCCGCGGCATCCTGCGCGCTCTCATCCGACATCGGCACCGAAGAAGCCCATAAGGTTCTGACACACGCCACTGAACAGTTTGATCAATATATCTTTGCGCTGCGTGATGGCGATGACGCGCTGCATATCCTTCACCCCGAGACGCGCCGGCGTACTCTTGAAGATATTGCGCATTTCTACGAAGAATGGAGCACCGTGCACGGCGCAGTCGATGCGATTTTGGTTGATGGACATGACATCGAAAGTGCCCATGTCATCGACGACCACAACATGCCCTTGCTTGAGCTAACAACTGTTCTTGCCGCTGATATCGCAGGTCAGTACGCCCACCCTTTTGAAATAACGGCTGCCGATGCAATGATGATTGAAATCGCGGGCCGTCAGCGCATGTTGACCCAAAAGATGGCCAAGGACGCCTGCGAAGTCTGGACAGGCTATCATGCCGAAGAGGCCCGCGCGGACCTTGCCCAGACAGTCACTGTATTCGAGACATCTTTAAAGGCACTGCGTTTTGGTATGCCCGAAGCGGGTCTTCAAGAAGCACCGACAGATAAAATCCGTGACGATCTGGATCACCTTTTGGCCCGTTGGGACACCATCAAAGCCAACGAACAAATCCTGATCGATGGCGGCGAACTGACGACCGACCAAAAGACCGCAGTATTCCATGACCTAGAGGTCGAGCTCGCTGAGCTAGACCACCTATTAGACGATTACAAAGAATACGCAGAGCGCACGCATAAACGCTAAGCGCGCGGATCAATAAAGGCCTTGCCATCAGGCAGGGCCAACACCGCTGGTAGTTTGTCCATTGCTTCAGACAGTGGAACGACGCCCGCGACATCGGTCTTCCATTTGCCACTAGTGAACCGTTCCTGAATTTCACCGAACGCCTGCGGGATACGGGTAGGATCGACATGTTTCATCCATTCAGTCAGCCAAAAACCACCGATCTCTTTGTGTTGGAAAATGAACTGCGGCAATTGCTTTAACACCGGTGAATCGGTCGACAGTTTTCCATAGTTCACCCAGCGCGCACGCGGCGGCATTGCGAAAAACAGATCAGCCGTGAACTGATCACCAACCGCATCCAGCAGTATGCGCGGAGACAGCGTTTCAAAAACCTTTTGCGCCTGTGACAGCGGATCATCTGCGCTGGTTACGATAACCTCTGCCGCGCCCAGTTCCTTAAGTGCTGCTGCCTGATTTTCGCGTCGCACGACAGCGATTGGTTTAATGCCATAGTCACGGCCCATAGCGATCAACAGCTTGCCCAATTGCGACCCAGCAGCGTTCAGAACGAAACTGTCGGCGCCGCTGTCCTTAACGAGGTCGAACATCGCGATGGCGGTTAGCGGGTTCACAAGCTGCCCTGCTGCGTCGACTTCGGCCAGATCAGGACGACAAGGGACCAAGCCAGCAACATCAGCCAGCGCGTATTCCGCCCAAGTCCCAGCACCGCGCGCATAAAAGCTGACGCGTTGCCCGACGAGTGGCGTATCGCCAGCAATCACCTCGCCCACGCCTTCGAAACCTGCGGGCGCGTCTTTGACGCAAGGCTGGCCATATTCACCTTTGATGAAATGGACATCGGACGGATTTACGGCCGCCAAACTCACTTTGATCAACGCTTGGCCTGCGCCGGGTGTCGGTACAGGCACCGTTGAAAGTTTTACGAAAGGTGTAAGGTCCGAAATGTTCGGCCCCGTCTGCGTACCTGAATAACCATTAAGTAGCTGGGTCAGCGCCTGCATGTTTTCAGGTACAGTCATTTTATCGTCCTACAAATCAAAGGTTGCGAATACAGGGGCGTGATCGCTTGGCTTTTCCCAACCGCGCGCATCGCGCAGAACGCGGCTTGAATGCCCGGCGTTCTTGATATCCGAAGTCGCCCAGATGTGATCCAAACGGCGGCCTTTGTCGGCGGCGTCCCAGTCTTTGGCACGATAGGACCACCAGCTGTACAGCTTGCCTTCGGGAACATCATTGCGCGTCACATCGGCCCAATGGCCAGCATCCATGACCTCTGCGAAGTGTTCGACCTCGATCGGGGTGTGGCTAACGACCTTGAGCAGCTTTTTGTGGTCCCAAACATCATCTTCACGCGGCGCGATGTTCAGGTCACCAACAAGAATAGATTTCTCAGGCTTGGCGGCATGGTACGCGTCACGCATATCAGTCAGGTAATCCAACTTCTGGCCGAATTTTTCGTTCACCTCGCGATCAGCGACATCGCCACCAGCCGGTACATAATGGTTATGGATCGTCACGCCGTTTTCCAAACGCCCCGCGATATGGCGGGCATGGCCAAGGGTTGCGTAGTCCTCGGCTGCGGCCTCGACCATTGGGATTTTTGAGAAAATCGCAACGCCATTATACCCCTTCTGGCCACGTGCAACCATGTGAGTGTATCCAAGCGACTGAAACTGCTCGAGAGGGATTTTATCGACCGGGCTTTTGCATTCTTGTAAACACAGCACGTCGGGTGCTTCGTCGCGCATCAGCTTTGCGACAATGTCTTCGCGCAGGCGAACAGAGTTGATGTTCCAAGTAGCAAGGGTAAAGGACATGGCGTTCCGCTCTTTCTTTGGCGTTCCGATTAAGACATCGTGCAGATTGTATATTTAGGCACCATATGTGCACGTCATCGGGGCCACATTCAACCATTAGGTCGTTCGCTGATCCAAGATCCGACATCATCGGATTTGCGCAAGATTTCGCACGCTTTTCGCAAAGACCGGCAATCGACTTTACTTCCCCCGCCCCAAACGGCTGGTTGCGCATAGACCGCTGGCACAAACCAGTCGATCTGAACAACAGGTAAGGAACTACATCATGAAAATGAAATCAGCTACGCTCGTCGCTTTTGCGTCGCTTTTCGCAATTCAGAACACCGCATTTGCAGAGAGTGCAGCACAAGCACCCGTCGTGGAAGACATCATCGCGACGCAACGCGCTGCACTTGCTGAAAATACAAATGGCGTCGGCTTTGGTCCGCAGTCACCACGCGATATCGAACAGGTAGCTGGTACAAACACACGCGCATTTCAGGCGGCACCTGCCTTTTCTGAAATGAACCTTTGCGACATTCACTTTCATGAAAACGCTGAACACCGTGGCGGCGAATTCACCGAATATGCTGGCAATGGCGACGGCCACGGGTATGGCACGGGCTACAAATACACTGGTGAACTGTCAGACGCCGAACTGGCCCCAATCGACAGCCCTATTGGCGCGACTGAACATGGCGACCTACAGCCCGGCGATACAATCGAAGTGCACTATGTCTTCTCAACTGCCCAAGCACAGCCCGGCCCAACATTGGGCACCTGCCTGTCCGACGCGATCAACAATCCACAACTGCGCGTAGAAGCACAGGTGTTTGTTCTAGTGAACGACGCCGATGCGCTGGACTTTAACGAACTCGCAAAGGTCGAAACGATCGACGGTCTGTATCAGGCACCAAACATTCCAACGGACACCGGAACCGCTGTGACATATGCCGGTTCTACCACGGGTCCGGGCTACAACGAAAACGGATCACCTTTCCAAGTGACTTGGAACGTTCGCCCGAACGTCGCTCGCGTTGACATCAACACAGTTGGCACATGGTTCGAAGGCAACGTATTCGAAGAAGACCACGCACACGGCGTGCGCAACCTTGTTGTGAATCCTGACCTGCTGTCAGAAATCACGCAATAAAATTAAGCGTCGGGGCGTTGGTCTAACCAACGCCCCCGCATATTTAGGCCAGAACAGCGGCAGGGCGAACCTGCCCCACTTCAATGCCGCGCCAGTTTTTCAGTACCGGCGACATCCGCGCAATCGCAGCAGGGTGTTTCGCGTCCAGCACACCCAAGTTTACCAAAATCGTTGCAATCGCGCATTCGCTCGCACGGGTTGCCCCGTCACGGATTTTCAGCGCGACGCCAAGACGCTTTTCCGGGATGATAGCGACGAACACACCGTCTGCGCCTGTCTTGATCGCGACACGCCCATCCATCGCCCGCATCAAATCAGTGCAGGCACGTGTTTCGCCTGCGACCAGCTCTGGGTAGGCCATCATCGCGTCACGCAATTTTACTGCTGATGTGCTGCGCAGATCGGACCGATCATGCGCGCTTGCGAAAAACGCCATTGCGCGTGCAAGCCCATGTACCGTGCTGGCATGGTTCGGTGCTGAACAGCCATCAATGCCGTATGTCGGGCTTGTTTCTTGTGTTGTTTCCTCGAATGCGGCTTTGCCTGCCTGCTGAACGGGATGGTCGGTTTTTTCGTAATCGGCACCGCCACCCAGATGTTTGTTCAAGGTCAGGAACCCAGCATGTTTACCAGAGCAGTTGTTGTGAATTTGGCAGGGTTGTTCATTCGCACGGATCAACGCCTCACGCGCGGGTTTGTCGCCGGGCACTTGTGGGCCACAGCGAAAATCATCATCCGTCATCCCAAGGTCTTTTAACCACGCGCCAACGCGGTCTGTATGAATGGCCGCACCTTGGTGCGATGCACAGGCCAGCGCCAGCTGTTCTTGCGAAAGATGTGCGCCTGCGCCGCTTTCCAGCAATGGCAATGCTTGGATCATTTTGCATGACGAACGTGGAAAGATGACAGCCGAGGGATCGCCCCATGCGTTCACAATTTCGCCAGTGTCATCACAAATGACAGCATGCCCCTGATGCACGCATTCTAGCAGTTCCCCACGCCAAACTTCTACCAGATCAACAGGATTTGCCATTCTTTTGCCTTTTTGGATTGTAAATGTCAGAGCGATAGCGCGCGCATCGCAGTTTTGGGGGCTTTCCCCCCAGCTAGTTTTTTTGTTAGAGCTTAGGCTATCGGGTTAATAAAGGTCCTACCAGCCCAAAGGTGCCAACTTTGTGCTAAGGTAGCCAATGGACCGACAAGAGGCAAAGACAGCTTGGAGGCTGCGAGATGATTTTAAATATTGCACGCACGTTTGGCGTTGTAGCGGCACTGGTTTGTGCTAACGCCGCAACCGCACAGGAATCGAGCGAGAACCGCGTCGCAGCGAACACCGACTGGGCCGTTTACGTCGAAAGCGACCCCAAGGAGTGTTGGGCCGTGTCTGCGCCTGTCGAAACTGTAAACTCGCGTGACGGTAACGTAGTATCCGTGCGCCGCGGCGAAATTCAGCTAATTGTATTCTATCGCCCATCTGGCGGCGTGAGCGGCCAAGTGATGTTCGCCGGTGGCTATCCATTCGCAAGCGGATCGACTGTTTCAATGAAGGTCGGCGATACGACCCTTGAAATGTTCACCGAAGGTGAATTTGCATGGCCTGCAAGCGCCGAAGATGACGCAAAGTTTGTTGCAGCTATGAAGCGCGGCGCCGATGCTGTTGTGACTGGCCGCTCTGGCCGTGGCACGCAGACACAAGATACCTTTAGCCTGCTAGGTTTCACTGCCGCCGTGGAAGAGGCCGCATCCCAGTGCGCTGGCTAAACCCATTGCACTAAAATCCGTGCTTTAGGCAGGGATAAATATGTTCTTAAGAAACGGGCTGCTTTTCTTGTGAAAGCGGCCCGTTGCTCTTATATGCAACGCTTGAACCCGATTTGGAGCACCCAATGGACCCCAAGGCCCCCATCACCCAGGACGTCCTGACGATCCCGCGCAAGCTGCCGGATGGTCCACAAAATATTATTGGCCTGACCCGCCCTGCCCTGCGCGAAGCGTTGATCGCCGCAGGCACAAAGGAAAAGCAAGCCAAGATGCGTGCCGGTCAGATTTGGCAATGGCTCTACCATTGGGGCGTCCGCGATTTTGATCAGATGACCAATCTGTCAAAAGACTATCGCGCGATGCTGGCTGAAACATTCGTGATTTCCCTACCAGAGGTCGTGACCCGCCAGATATCGGATGACGGTACCCGCAAATATCTGGTCCGTATCGCAGGTGGCCACGAGGTAGAGGTCGTTTATATTCCCGAGACTGATCGCGGGACGCTTTGTATCTCTAGCCAAGTCGGCTGCACGCTGACCTGCTCATTCTGCCACACGGGCACGCAAAAACTCGTCCGCAACCTGACCCCCGGTGAAATCATCGGCCAAGTCATGTTGGCACGCGATGATTTGGGCGAATGGCCAGAACAGGGTGCGCGCAACACTGCTGCCCCCCGCCTGCTGTCGAACATCGTTCTGATGGGCATGGGCGAACCGCTTTATAACTTTGAAAACGTGCGTGACGCGATGAAGATCGCGCTTGATCCCGAAGGTATCGCACTGTCGCGTCGCCGCATTACGCTGTCCACTTCTGGTGTCGTTCCTGAAATCGCCCGCACTGCCGAAGAAATCGGCTGTCAGTTGGCGGTATCATTCCACGCGACAACAGACGAAGTCCGCGACAAGCTGGTCCCAATTAACAAACGCTGGCCCATCGCCGATCTGTTGGACGCCCTGCGCGTTTACCCTAAGGCATCAAATTCCGAACGGATCACGTTTGAATATGTGATGCTGGATGGCGTGAACGATTCTGACGATGACGCACGGCGTTTGGTTAAACTGATCGAAGGCATTCCAGCCAAAATCAACCTGATCCCATTCAACGAATGGCCCGGTGCACCCTATAAACGTTCATCGAACAACCGTATTCGTGCATTTGCTGATATCGTTTATAACGCTGGATACTCATCGCCAGTGCGTAAACCACGCGGCGAAGACATCATGGCAGCATGCGGTCAGCTAAAGTCAGCAACAGAACGCCAACGAAAAAGTCGTGCACAAATCGCAGAAGAGACCGGGCTTTAACGAGATATTCATCGTGTTTCATTAAGCATAACGCATGAAACATATTATGCTCGATTTACCGCCCGAACTTCTTGATGCACTTGAACATGTGGCAGGCCGCGATGAGGTTGCGATTGCCAGCCTTGTCCGGGACGCTGTGCGCAATGATCTGAAACAACGCGCATCCGCGCTAACGAATAGGTCGCTGCGGATGCCGATGCATGCACAACCTGCGCATCAGTCAACGGCACACGCTATCTAATCAATATGCCCGCCATTCGCTTTCGAATGGCGGGCATAACTTTATGCAAGCAACGCGCGCGCTTCATCCGGTGATAGCGCCGCCGGACGTTCACACGTCGTTGTCATTTCGACAAACCGACGTTCTTCACCTGCCTTTAAGATGCTGGTCATCACGTCCACCGCATGCAAAGCGACGTCGATATTGCAGCGATGTTCACGCCCTTCTGCAATTGCAGTCGCCATATCCGCCAGCCCCGCACAGCGGTAGTTTGCGCGTTCGTCTTGGTTCGCCACGCTGAACGGGTGATCCCACGGCTCTACGGTGCTGATCTCTTTGTCTTCGCCACTGATTTCGACGTCACCGCCAAAGAAGTTTGGATCAGGAAGGAAAATCGAACCGTTTTCACCGTAGATTTCCATGTGGTCATGGCGATGCGCCCAAACATCCCAGCTTGCGCCCAATGTCACAACAGCACCGTTTTCGAATTCAAGCAGCGCCTGAATGTTCGTCGGCGTTTCAACCGGGACCGTTTCGCCGAGCCGATCACCGTTACCGATGGTCCGTGTTGCAAAGGTTGCCGTGGCAAGCGCAGTGACCGACTTTACCGGCCCGATAAGCTGGATCAGGTTGGTGATGTAATACGGCCCCATGTCCAAAACCGGACCACCGCCCGGTTTAAAGAAAAAGTCCGGGTTTGGGTGCCATGCTTCCATGCCATGCCCCATCACGTGGCAAGTCCCACCGATGATGCGCCCGACCTTGCCAGCATCAATCTGCGCGCGCGCCAACTGATGCGCACCGCCAAGGAACGTATCGGGGGCCGAACCAACGCGCAGACCTTTTGACGCCGCCAGATCGCGTAGCTGCTTACCCTCGTCCAGTGACAGCACCAGCGGCTTTTCAGAATAGGCATGTTTGCCAGCCTCAAGGATCTGTTTTGTGACCGCAAAATGCACGTCAGGGATGGTTAGGTTCACGACCACATCGATGTCATCTGCCCTTAGCAAATCTTCGACAGTTTCTGCACGTACGCCGAATTCTTCTGCACGTGCTTTGGCTGCATCCATGTTGATGTCGGCCACGGCCTTCACGTCCAGCGACTTAAACAGCGGGGCCAGTTTCAAGTAGGAGGTTGAGATGTTGCCGCATCCAATGATGCCTACGCCAAGTTTCGTCATGGTAACCTCTTAGAACTTTTGGATGGTGGCCAAGCTGCGCCGTGCAAAGCGCGCGTGGTCTTTGGGATTGTCATGTTCAACGACGTAGTGATCAACGCCAGTTGCTTGCAGCGCAGCGTGAATCGGCGCCCAGTCCTGAACGCCATGGCCAATATCGGCCCAGCCATCTTCGTCAGCGTTTTCGCCTGCTTGCGCGATATCTTTGATATGTGCTGCGGTAATGCGGCCCGCGTATTTGTTGATCCATTCAACGGGGCTATGCCCAGCGCGCAGAACCCAGCCAAGATCAAGTTCAAGCATCAGATTGTCAGATGCCGCAGCAATCAGATCAAGCGGCAGATCACCTGTTTCTGTCGCAACAAATTCAAAATCATGGTTGTGCCAACCAAACACAAGCCCTGCGTCTTGAAACGGTTTGCCCGCTTCGGCCAGACGCACACCAAACGCAGCCCAACCAGCGGCATCCTTGGGGCGATCATCCGGCATTACAAATGGCACGATAACCTTGGTCGTACCTAAGTCCTTGGCGACCGCAATCATGTTCGCGGCGTCACCTTCGGCCATATCCAGCCCGATATGGGTACTGGTCATTTTCAGACCAGTCGCGTCCAAGCCAGCCTTCAGCCCATCGATATCGCCGAATAGACCACCATAGCCTTCGACCTCTTTAAAACCAGTGTCCGCAAGCATCGTAAGCGTATCACCCAACGGCGGGAAATTCCGTGAGCAGAAGAGTTGATAAGAAATCTGTGTCATCTTGAGTTCCTTGTTTAGGCGTAGGTCGCGCTATGCAGGTCGCGTAGCGTGAAATTTGGTTTGTCATCTGGGTTGCTTGGCGTGAACTGAACGACCTTGGTTTGCCCCGGTAGCAACGTGAAAGCGTTGTCATCACAGCGCCCTGGCACGTCCGCCTCGACCGCGACGAACAGCGCGAGGGTATCCGCAGTGATCGTGATCATATTGCCATCCACGCTATACAGCAGGTTGGCCGCAGGCAGATCGTAGTCCTTGTAGGGCTTGGGCGCGAAGGTATCGCTGCCCTTGGTGCCGTCCGATACTTCCCATTCATAGTGCAGCATTTCGTCTGCACGCAGATCGCTGGCCGATACGGTCAGGACATCGACAGCGTTTTGCGCAACTGACGCACCACCTGCACCCAGTTCGCGTAAGACCCCGGTCATATCAACCCCGTAAACCGTTACGGTCACATCGCAGGCCTCTGGCATGTCGTTGATCGCACGCAGTACGAATTTCCCCTCCTGCGGTACTGCCGTCACCAGAACAGCCGCATAGAAATCGCGCGCCATGTGGTGAAGCAGCTTCCAATCGCCACCATGATCCAACGACGCCCAAGAACACACCGGCCATGTGTCGTTTAGCTGCCAGATTAGCGTCCCCATGCAGCGCGGTTTCAAGCTACGCCAATGTGTGACGGCAGTCTTAATCGCCAGTCCCTGCTGGACTTGGGACATATAGACAAAGTCGTCAAAGTTCTTCGGCCAACGGAAGTAGCGGAACATCGTTTCCGCAATACGCGCGTTGCCGCCTTCATTCTTTTGATGACTTTCCAAGACGGGTGCCGCGATGTTCTGGTCCGCCTCACCCGCGAATTTACGCACGGCGTTCATTGACGGATAACTTTGGAAACCGAATTCGGAACAGAACCGGGGGCTTACATCGCGGTAGTGTTCAAAATCGCGCCCTTCGTGCCAGACCGACCAGAAATGCATATCGCCTGATCCATCATCGTGCCAAGCATCGCCAAAGTTCATTGGCCCCGGTGAAGGCGACGACGGCCACCAAATCGCAGTCGGATCAGTTTCCAACAGTTGTGTTTCGATGGCGCGGTTTAGCCGGTCGTAGTTGACCAAATACCGATCGCGGTCGTTGATGCTGCAATCATACCACCCCAGCGCGCCGATCAATTCATTGTCACCACACCAGACTGCAATGCAGGCGTGATGATGCATCCGTGCGACATTGTCTTTGATCTCGGCGCGGACCTCATCCAAGTATTCATTGTCGGATGGGTATAGGTTGCAGGCGAACATAAAGTCCTGCCAAACCAGAAGGCCCAGTTCATCGCAGGTATCATAGAACGAAGTCGGCTCATACCGACCGCCGCCCCAAATACGGACCATGTTCATATTCGCATCGACTGCCGACTGCAGCAAGTCGCGTGTCTTTTCTTCGGTAATCTGGCCGGGCAAAGCGTCAGCCGGAATCCAGTTGGCACCTTTGCAGAACACGTCACGACCGTTGATGCGGAACTTAAACCCCAGCCCCGCCTCATCCGTTTCGGTCACAAGCTCCATCTTACGCAAACCGATCCGACGATGCGCCGTAGCCGTACCTGCTGTTACAATTAGGTCGTATAGGGGTTGGTCGCCCTGATCAGCGGGCCACCACAGATTTGGATTGTCGATTTGGACCGTCAACACGCAACTGCCATTATCGGCAACACCTGTCACAGTTTGCCCGGAAATCGTGGCCGACACTTCGCCAGTATAATTTGCCGTATGAACGGTCACACCGAGCATCACCGCACCATCAGCGTGTTCTTGGGTAATCGCCAAGCGGTCAATCCGTGCGGTTTGCGATGGCTCAATCGCCATGGTGCCGTATATGCCGAATGGCGCTAGCGCGATATTCCAATCCCAACCGAAATCACAGGCTGGTTTGCGCAGCATATTCCCATCTGGGATTGGGCAGTTCTTACTGATGGGCAGCGGGAAAGGATGCGCAGCCTGCTTTTGCCCACCCGCCACAACTGGCGAATGGAACGTGATGCTGATGCTATTCGCCCCGACCTTTGCGACCTCAGACAATGGCACGCGATAGGTGCGAAACGCGTTCTCTGCCTCTAGCACGACTTGATCGTTGACGCTGACCGTCACAACAGTGTCGACCTCGGACAGCACCAAATCTATATCGATTTCGGTAACGTCGAAATTTCGCGTGACCGTCCAGTCGCGTTCGCAAATCCAACGCAGGTCATATTCGTTGCGCCCCCAATACGGATCAACAATTAGCCCTGCCTCATGCAGCGCGGTGATCCCATCGGTGGGCAGATGCATTGCACAGGTGTAATCGCCGCTGTCATCCGACAGCGACCATTCACCAGCCAAGTTTAGATGTGTCACAGACGATCCTCTGATGCTTTGTCAAAGAGCGACGCGCGTGATGGGTCGATCCCGATAGAGATTTTTTCGCCATCACGAACACGGGCCTGACCATCCATCCGAATACGGAAACTGTGCTTGCCCAGTTTCGCGTAAACAAGCGTGTCAGAGCCCATCGGTTCGACCAGATCAATGTCGACTTCGAATTGCAGTGGCGCGTTGCGAACCAATTCACCCGTCACAACATGTTCTGGACGGATACCGATGATCGCTGGTCGGTCAGCCGTCTGCGGCGCACCAAATTCATAGCCATTCATCGGCATAACCATATCGTCGACTTTGAATTCTCCAGCCTCAAGCCGGCCTTCCAAGAAGTTCATCGACGGGCTGCCGATAAAATCTGCCACATACAGGTTGCGCGGTTGGTTATAGATCTCATCTGGGCTGCCCAACTGCATGATCTTGCCGCCCTTCATGACGGCAATACGGTCGGCCAGTGTCATGGCTTCGACCTGATCGTGGGTCACGTAGATCATAGTGTTCTGCAGTTGGTTATGCAGGCGCTTTAGTTCGACCCGCAGGTCAACGCGCAGTTTGGCATCAAGGTTCGACAAAGGTTCATCGAACAAGAACACATCAACATCGCGGACCAAAGCACGGCCAATGGCGACACGCTGCCGTTGACCACCGGACAATGCGCCCGGCTTGCGATCAAGCAACGGCTCAATCTGCAAGATTTCAGCCGCCCGCGCGACACGCTTTTCGATCTCGTCCTTTGGGACCTTTGCGTTTTTCAGGCCGAACGAAAGGTTCCCTTTCACGCTCATCTGCGGATAAAGCGCGTAGGATTGGAACACCATGCCGATGCCCCGCTCTGACGGCTCTGCCCAAGTGACGTTCTTGCCTTTGATGAAAATCTGCCCATCAGTGACTTCTAGCAAGCCAGCGATGCAATTCAGCAGCGTAGACTTACCACATCCGGATGAACCCAGCAGCACGAGGAATTCACCCTCGTCGATGTCTAGGTTCAGGTTTTGCAGCACCTTTACGGCGCCAAATGACAGGTCGAGGTTTTTAATTTCTACAGAGTTAGTCATGTTTTATCAGCCTTTGACAGCGCCGGCAGCGATGCCGCGTACGAAAAGTTTGCCAGAGGCAAAGTAAATGACGAGAGGAACAAGTCCGGTCAGCAACGTGGCTGCCATGTTCACATTGTATTCCTTCACGCCCTGCACAGAGTTCACGATATTGTTCAGCTGTACGGTCATTGGATACCGATCAGGCGAAGAAATATACGTCACGCCGAACAAGAAGTCGTTCCAGATACCTGTCACCTGAATGATCAATGACACGACAAAGATCGGTAGCGACATCGGCAACATGATCCGAAAGAAGATCGCCCAAAAACCAGCACCATCAACGCGGGCTGCTTTGAATAACTCTTCTGGGATCGAAGCAAAGTAGTTGCGGAACAATAGCGTGTTGATCGGCATCCCAAAGGCCACGTGCACAAGCACCAGACCTGTCAGTGAACCGTACAGACCAGCCTCGCGCAGCATGATCACGATTGGGTACAGCATGACCTGATATGGAATGAACGCGCCGATCATCAGGATGCTAAAGAACACCTCTGATCCTTTGAATTTCCACATCGACAGGGCGTAGCCATTCACACTGGCCACAGCTACCGAGATAATCACGGAAGGGATCAGAATACGTACTGAGTTCCAGAAACCACGGGAAAGACCGTCACAGTTGATACCTGTACAGGCTTCTGCCCAGGCCTTGACCCAAGGCTGAAACGTGATCTCCAAAGGTGGGGCAAAGATGTTGCCGACCTGAATTTCAGGCATCCCCTTTAGTGACGTCACGATCATCACGTACAGCGGAAGCGCATAATAAATCGCAACAACGATCAATGTGCCATACAGCATGATATTCGTGCGGCTTAGCGCCTTGCGTGGCTTTGGCCCGCGTGGTTCGCTTAGTTCGTTTTTGACTGCGTCTAAGGCGACAGTCGTAGCAAGTGTTCCGGGATTAGCCACGCTTCTTCCCTCCGAATTCAAGGATTGCCCAAGGCACAAGGATGATGACCACAGTCACCAGCATCATCGTGGATGCGGCGAAACCCTGACCAAGGTTCTGACCACCAAACATTGCGGTCATGACGTATTTTGCTGGCACCTCAGAACTAATGCCCGGCCCTCCAGAGGTCTGAGCCACCACAAGGTCATAGAGCTTCACAATCCCCGAAGCGATCAACACAAGCGACGTCACAAAGACGGGACGCATCATTGGAATAATCACGCGGATATAAGTTTTTACGGTGCCGATCCCGTCAACACGGGCGGCTTTCCAGATGTCTTCGTCGATGCCGCGCAGGCCAGCGAGCATGATACACATGATCAGCCCGGTCCCCTGCCATAGCCCCGCGATGAGTAGGCCAAACATGACGATTTTTGAGTTATTCAAAGGATCAAACGTAAAGCTTTCCCAGCCCATCCCGCGGACAACACTTTGCAGGCCCAATTGAGGGTTCAAAATCCATTGCCAGACAAGCCCCGTCACAATGAACGACAGCGCAAAGGGATAAAGAAAGATGGTACGAAGAACGCCTTCGCCACGGACCTTGCGGTCAAGTAATGCAGCCAGCGTAAAGCCGATCACAAGTGTCCCAATCAGCGAGCAAACCCCGTAAATCGCAAGGTTCTCGATAGAAACAAGCCACTTTCGGCTGTTCCAAAGGCGTTCGTATTGATCAAGACCATCCCAGCGCAAACGCGGAAGCAGACCCGAGTCTGTGAATGAATAAACAATGGTCCAAATCGTACCCCCCAAGAAAACAATGAGTGCGGTAAACACCATCGGCAGCGATGCAAGCTTGGCCGAAATGTTCTTGAAAGCGCGTACGGGTTTATGGCTTGGCCCACCCTGCTCGGTTTGTGCACCGGCATGCGTGGCTTCGGAAAGCGCCATCTTCTCCTCCCTAGATTGGAATGGCTACACTGCGACACAGGCCCCCCAAAAAAGGAGGGCCCATGCACTTTTAGCATGTGACGATTTTAGTCAGCGTCAGCGATGATAGCTGCGTACTGCTCCTGCACTTCAGCAGGTGTCATGGAAGGAGTATTCCAGAACTCAGTCATCAGATCGTTCAGCTGTGTCGTTGTGTCAGGTGAAATCAGTGTTTCACCAGCAGGCAGAATGTTACCCGCAGCCAACAGATCTAGACCTTTTTGTGTACATTCGTTCACTGTTGTCAGGTCAACGTCACCACGAATTGGCAGCGAGCCCTTGGCAGAGTTGAATGAAACTTGAACAGGTGGAGACAGCAGCATTGCAGCCAGTTCTTTTTGGCCAGCAGTGATTTCTGCATCGTCAACAACTGGGAAGTAGAATGCATCACCACCGGTTGACAGGATAGCAACCTCGCCCAGACCAGGCAGACATGAATAGTCTGTTCCAGCAACTTCACCGGCAACAGCGAATTCGCCCTGCGCCCAGTCACCCATGATCTGCGCACCAGCAGTGTCGTTGATCACTGCAGCTGTCGCTTGGTTCCAGTCCTGAACGTTCAGACCAGCAGATAGTTCACGTGCCGCGCCAAAAGCTTCGAAGACGCGTGCGTATTCTGGGCCCATCACGACGTCAGCGTTTTTGTCGCGGTTCACAGCAAGCCATGCTTCTTCACCAGCCAACGCAACAGCCATCACGCCAAACGCGCCGTTCTGCTGCCAAGACTGACCGCCCATTGCCAGCGGTGTAATTCCCGCAGCTTGCAATGTTGGTGCAGTTTCAGTGAACTCAGTCCAGTTTGTTGGAACCGGCACGCCAGCTTTTTCGTAGGCACCGTTCGACAGCCACATCCACTGCCAAGAGTGAATGTTCACTGGCGCGCAGTAAATGCGACCGTCAACTGTACATGCATCCAAAAGGGTTGGTGGGTTTACAATGTCAGCCCAGCCTTCAGCTTCGGCAACATCTGTAAGATCAAGAAGCAGACCTGCTTCGATCAATTCTTCCGCCTGACGACCGTGGTTAAATTGAAACGCTGCGGGTGGATCGCCACCGATGATGCGGCTAACCATAATCGGACGCGCGGTATCGCCACCACCAGCGATTGCCCCATCAATCCATTTGTTTCCAGAAGCATCCCAAGCCTCGGCAAATTTAGCAACAGCTGCTGCTTCGCCGCCGGACGTCCACCAGTGCATAACCTCCAATTCGACCGCTGACGCGGACGATGCACTGACGATAGCCGAAAACGCCATCAATTTGGTTGTCAGTTTCACGATTCTCTCCTCCCTGGTTCTAAATCGTTGTAGAAAAGCCTATATCGTTTTAGATTGACCTCGCAAGAAAAATTAAGACATTGTCTGCAAAACGCGATGGCGATAAGAACAACAGCCTGAATCTAAACAGGTTTAAAGAGTAAACCAGCAGTTTCTGGGAGGAGATTTCGCTGGATGTCACCTCAAGAATGGGAGGAAAAACATCATGCCACGGAACAAGGCAACGCCTGAAACGGCGGCTGATGCAACACCCGAAGGCGGTAAGCCGACGCTTAAAACCATTGCACGCATAAGTGGTCTTGCCGTCCCGACAGTATCACGTGCGTTGAACGATGCCCCCGATATTGGCAACGAAACCAAGAAGCTGGTCCGCGCGATCGCAAGCGAGATTGGGTATGTTCCAAACCGCGCTGGCGTGCGCCTGCGGACGGGGCGAACGAACGTCATCAGCCTTGTTATGTCGACAGAGCACGACATGATGGCCCACACAGCGCGACTGATTTCCTCGGTCGCAAGCGGCCTGCGCAATACGCCTTTCCACTTGGTCGTGACACCGTTTTTTCCGGACCAAGACCCGATGGAGCCGGTGCGCTACATCGTTGAAACAGGATCAGCGGATGCTGTGATTATCAATCAGATCCAACCAAAAGATCCGCGCGTCCAATACCTGATGGAGCGGCGTTTTCCCTTCGCTACCCACGGCCGATCGGAATGGGCCGATCGCCACGCCTACTATGACTTCGACAATTGCGCATTTGGCGAACAGGCAGTGCACAAGCTTGCTTCGCGCGGGCGCAAGAAAATCTTGCTGATCGCCCCCCCTGCGGCACACAACTATGCGCAACATATGATCTTAGGGACGCGTAAAGCAGCCGCAGAATGCGGCGCGGAATTGATCGTTGCCGAAACCGTCACCAGTGACAGTTATATCAACGATATCGTCGCATATGTCAGTGAAACACTTGCGGCCAATCCCGACATCGATGCGATTATTTCGGCGTCAACCGCATCGGCAATGGCCGCTGTTGCCGGCCTTGAACAAAACGGTGCGCAAGTTGGTAAAGAAATCGACGTTTTCACCAAAGAGGCGGTACCGTTTCTAAAACTGTTCCGCGCCGATATTCTGACCACGGCCGAACAAGTTGGCGCAGCCGGCGAGTTTTTGGCGAAAGCGGCGATACAAGCGATCCGCGCGCCAAACGACCCACCGATGCAGCATCTTGAAATCCCGTCAGAAAACGGAAACTAGCGCCCCAATAATGTCGGGGACCGGCTGGTCAATCGACACACAGGCGTCGGGCGTCGCTGGGACCTCGAGTGCCGCAAACTGACTGTCCAACAGGCTGGTCGGCATATAGTGATTTTGCCGCGCAGAAAGCCTAGCGGACACAACTTCGTATGGTGCGTCTAAGTAGGCAATTTGTAGGTCTGGCACTGCCGACCGCAAATAGTCACGATAGCTACGTTTCAACGCCGAACAGGCAAACACGGTAATCTGATCTTGCCGCGACGCGTTCACCGCCGCAGCAAGTTGGTCAAGCCAAGGCCAACGCATATCATCCGTCAACGGGTAGCCAGCGGCCATATGGTCGACGTTGCTTTTGGGGTGATAGTCATCACCATCTAAAAACACGCCCGCCAAGGCATCGGCCAAGCCCGCCGCAATGGTGGATTTACCAGCACCCGACACGCCCATGACCATGATTGCCTTGTGCATCAATTAGCGCCCCGGGATCAGGCCGCGCTTTTCGCCTTTGCCTTCCCAGCTTTCGATCGCTTCTACGGCCTCTTCTGCCGTATCAACAAAGCGGAACAGGTCCAGATCGTCAGCGGAAATCGTGCCCGCATCTGACAGGGCTTCCCAGTTGATGATCTTTTGCCAGAATTCCTTGCCGAACAGCAGGAATGGCACACGCGCCATGCGGCCTGTCTGGATCAAGGTCAGAGCCTCGAACATCTCATCCAGCGTGCCAAAGCCACCTGGGAAAATACAAACCGCAGAAGCCCGCATAAGGAAGTGCATCTTGCGGATCGCAAAGTAGTGGAAGTTAAAGCAAAGATCCGGCGTGACATACTCGTTCGGCGCTTGTTCATGCGGAAGCACGATATTTAGGCCAATCGACTTGCCCCCGGCCTCTTGTGCGCCGCGGTTGCCCGCCTCCATCACACCGGGGCCACCGCCAGTGACGATCACGTCTTCTTTGCCACCCGTTTTTAACGACCGCTCTGTCATAATCCGCGAAAACTTCTGCGCCTCTGCATAGAACGCCGACAGATCTGACAGCGTTTTAGTCCGCGCTGTGTCTTTGTTTGCAGGCGAAGGGATCCGCGCACCACCGAACAGAACGATAGTTGAATCAATGCCCGCTTCGTTCATCAACATCTCGGGCTTTAGCAGTTCCAACTGCAATCGCACCGGGCGCAGCTCTTCACGGCACAAGAAGTCTTCGTCAGCAAATGCCAGCGCATAAGATGGCGCACGCGTCTGTGGCGTATCTGGTATTTGGCTGGCGGCTTCGCGGTCCTGTGAACTGTGGCGGAGCGGATGGCGTCGGTCTTCTGTCATACTGCTTTTCCTCGCATTGCGCTTTTGGGCTTTTCCGGTCTATAGCCCATAGAAAGAAGTGACCAGAAAAAACCGGAGACACCGATGTCCAACGCCGCCCTTGAGACCGCAATCGAAGCCGCGTGGGAAGCGCGCGACACTATCACGCCTGCAACAACAGGTGAAACGCGCGAAGCGATCGAAGACACGCTGAACGCGCTGGACAGCGGTAGCCTTCGGGTTGCTGAAAAGCTGGACGATGGCAGCTGGCACGTAAACCAGTGGGCCAAAAAAGCCGTACTGCTTGGTTTCCGCATCAAAGACATGGAAGAACAGTCCGGCGGTCCGCAGGGCAGCGGCTGGTGGGACAAAGTTGACAGCAAATTCAAAGGCTGGGGCGAAAACCAGTGGAAAGCTGCGGGTTTCCGCGCCGTGCCAAACGCAGTTGTCCGCAAATCCGCATTCATCGCCCCCGGCGTGGTACTGATGCCATCCTTTGTGAACCTTGGCGCATATGTCGGCGAAGGCACTATGGTCGACACTTGGGCCACTGTCGGTTCCTGTGCACAGATCGGTAAAAACGTTCACCTGTCCGGTGGCGTTGGTATCGGTGGCGTTCTTGAACCAATGCAGGCTGGCCCAACAATCATCGAAGACAACTGTTTCATCGGTGCGCGCTCCGAAGTCGTCGAAGGCTGCATCGTCCGCGAAGGCGCAGTGCTGGGAATGGGCGTATTCATTGGCCAATCCACGAAAATCGTTGATCGTGAAACTGGCGAAGTCATGTACGGCGAAGTACCGCCCTACTCTGTTGTTGTGTCCGGCTCCATGCCGTCAAAGAACGGCGTGAACCTATACTGTGCAGTCATCGTGAAACGTGTTGATGCAAAGACACGTTCCAAGACTGGCATCAATGAACTGCTGCGCGACTAAATGCTGATCAGCCGGACGCTGGCGCGCAAGCGCATCGCCGCGGGGGAACGCCCCTCGCGTCGTGGTGCGTGGCTGCCGGTGCTGGCTGACACTATCATTATCGGTTTGGTGCTGGCCGCCCTATGGCAGCCTGCACTGACCTTTATCTATGTCATGCAATTTTCGCTGATATGGACCATTCTATTCTTGATGCTGGTCATCTATGTGCCCGCACAAATCGTGATTATCATTTCTTCCATGTGGGCCGTTAAATCCCGCTGGGAAGACGAGAAAGGCCCCGAATGACCAAGAAAGAAAGCCGCCAAAAGGTATTTACCTTGCTGGTCGAAGTGGGCCGCAACGATAACGACGGCCTGCCCGAAGGTTCCACTGGTGCGGCCCTGATGTGCTATGCCAGCGGCATTGACGAGGCAGAAGCGGTTCGCGAAACGGTTGCGATCCTAAAGCAAGCCGACCTCGCGCCGCTGGACGTGTCTGGATACGGCACGCTTGAAGAACGGATCGCCGAAGGCCACGATATTGCCGACGACGAAAAGGAACTGATGCAGCGCGCGCTTGAGGAAAACAGTGTCATCGTTGCACAGATGACCCCGTTCTTTGAAGGCGATGACGGCACCCGCCACTAACGCCCAATCTCTATTTAGTTTGATGACCCGAACCACTTGCGGTGGATCGCATCATAGGTGCCATCCTCGCGTAGTCGAAGCAGGCTTTGGTTGATTGGCTCAGCCAACTGAGACCCCGACTGCAGCGCAATGCCATAGTTTTCTGGGACAAATAGGTTACCAACAACACGTGCCTTCCCTTTGCCGTCGTTCGCGGCGTAATAGGCAAGGATGGGCGCGTCAAAGACGACGACATCGATTTCTTTTTGCTCAAACGCCTCGATCAACTCTGTCGGGTTGGGGTAGTCCACAAAGTTCAAATCGCGCCGCTCCAAGAAATCCGCAGCGGTCGAGTTTTCGACAGTGCCGATTGTTTTCCCGTAAAGGTCACCAATGTTCGTGACCTGCGATTGGATCGCATCCACGGTTAACACCGCAGTAATCCGCGCAACAAAGATCGACACGACAAATAGCGATGAAATGACCATGAACACGCCAAAGACACGCCCCATGGGTGATCGCGGCTGACGTTCTTCGAACCCGCCATTCACGACAAGGTTAAGCGCCCACCAGAACGCCGGGAACATCGCATCCCTTGCGGTCAGATCGAAATATTCCTGATAACGCCGCTCAAAATGCCACATCAGCATGCCGCCGCCAAACAAGATTGCAAACGCGGCCGCAATAGCAAGCAACAGGTCTAACGATAAGACCGCATTCCAGATGCTGACATTGCCACCCTCTGCAGGGGCCATGATTTGAAGGCCCGATTCAAATATGGGCTGTGAAAAATCCATAATTGTTTCGCGGCTGGAGGTGATCGAAATATTGGCCACCGCAGCGTCGGCTTCGCCAGAACTGACGGCGTCTAGCATTTCTGAAAAGCTATCGACCCGAATGATATCGTACGACCAGCCCAGATCCTCGGCGACTTCGTTCCAAAGATCCATCGAGAACCCCGTCTCATCGCCCCGTTCCTGCATCGAAAACGGCTCACGGGTGACTGTCATGATCTTAAGATCCTGCGCCCAGCTCGCGATTGGAGCAGTTAGCAAGAAATACAGCGCCAAAATACGGAATAGTGCGATCATGATGTCCCCTTCATCTGATTTTCATATGGCACAAGCCCGCGCGAGGTTTCAATCGCTGATCAGAACTAACGTCCCGACAAATGCAACTTTGCATGATTGTGTTGCGAAATCCTGCGATATCAACGCTTTTCAAACGCAAATGGTAAAATACTACCAACAGTTTATTGCGTGTCGGATTGAAACAGCTACCTTACTTGCAAGCAGCTATATGGGGCCACTATGTTTGAAAACCTTCTCGCATTTTTTCGCAATCCGGCTGATGCCAAATACAAAACGCCATTGCCACAGGCCGATGCCCGTCATGCAATAGGTGCCTTGCTCGTTCGCGCGGCCAAAGCGGACCACTCCTACCTGTTCGAAGAGATCACCCTTATCGACAAAGTCCTAGCCGAGCGTAACGGACTAAACCCAGTTGAAGCAGCCAAAATGCGTGCCGCTTGTGAAAAGCTCGAAAAGAACATGCCCGCGACGCAAGACATCGCCGACATCCTAAAGGACGCGGTCAGCGTTGATGAAAAAGAGGCTACATTGCTTGCGCTCTGGCGCGTCGTCTTTGCCGATGGCATTAAGCGCGAAGAAGAAGACCTCGTGCTGCACCAAATTGAAGAAATCCTCGGAGTATCCCGCGAAAGGGCGCAGCAGCTACAAACCCAAGCGACGAATAACGCCTAACACGAAAGCCACCACATGCCTGCCCATATCGACCCCGTTGCCCTGACCGCTGATCTTATCCGGTGCCCTTCTGTGACGCCTGCCGAAGGGGGGGCTTTGGTGCTTTTGGAAAAGCTGTTGTCGGAGGGTGGTTTTACATGCACGCGGGTTGATCGTGGTGGCATCGCCAACCTTTATGCCCGATGGGGGCGTCAGGGTGCGAACCGGACGTTTGGTTTTAATGGCCATACGGATGTCGTGCCGATTGGTAACCGCGATGATTGGACGGTTGATCCGTTCGGTGCAGAAGTCAAAGACGGGCTTATGTATGGGCGTGGTGCCACGGATATGAAATCCGGCGTTGCGGCCTTTGCAGCGGCGGCCATTGAATTTGTGCAAGACACCCCGCCAGATGGTGCAGTGGTTCTGGCAATCACCGGCGATGAAGAGGCCGACGCGTTGGATGGCACAACAGCGCTGCTTGATTGGATGGCTGCCAATAACGAATCCATGTCCGTTTGTCTGGTCGGCGAACCGACTTGTCCAAATGAAATGGGCGAAACGATGAAAATCGGGCGACGTGGGTCGTTGACGGCGTGGTTTACCGTGCGCGGTGAGCAGGGGCATTCGGCCTATCCGCATCGTGCCAACAACCCGCTACCCGCCATGGCGCGGCTGGTTGATCGGTTGTCGTCGCATGTGCTGGACGAAGGGACAGAGCATTTCGACCCATCGACATTGGCTGTAGTGACGATTGATACTGGCAATCCTGCAACCAACGTCATCCCTGCGACCTGTACCGCCGCAGTGAACGTTCGTTTCAATGACGCGCATAGTAGTCAGTCGATCATTGATTGGTTTGAAACAGAAGTAGCACAGATCGAAGACACCTTCGGAGTGGAGGTGGATACCAAAGTTAAAGTGTCTGGCGAAAGCTTTGTGACGCCTCCCGGCGATCTGTCTGAACTAGTTGCCAAGGCCGTCACGTCCGAGACTGGGCGCACGCCAGAGCTATCCACATCCGGTGGCACGTCGGATGCGCGTTTTGTCAAAGATCACTGCCCTGTTGTCGAATTTGGACTTGTCGGAAAGACGATGCACCAAGTGGATGAATGCGTTTCGATCGAACAGATCGGCCAGCTTAAGGCGATCTATAAGCGCATCCTGACGGACTATTTTGCATGATCCAAGTCGTCACAGATTACGCCCCCTGCATCGCGCTACGTCGTGCGGTGTTTATGGACGAACAAGGCATATCTGAAGCCGAGGAAATGGATGACCTAGATGACTGCGCCATCCATCTTCTCGCCACTGTCGATGGGCGTCCCGTCGGCACCGCCCGTTTGTTGATTAATGGCGAAACAGGAAAAATCGGCCGGATATGTGTCTTGAAAGACCAACGCGGAACAGGGCTTGGGGCGAAGCTGGTGGTAGCCGCGATGGACCACCTGCGCACGATCCCGAGCGTCACCCGCGCGAAACTAAGTGCCCAAGACCACGCGATTGGTTTTTACGAAAGGCTTGGCTTTGTCGCCGAGGGGCCGTTTTATGATGATGCCGGGATTCCGCACAAGGATATGGTCCGGCAGCTGTAAGGATAAACTGCTAATTTAAGTTCTAGACAATCATCACTACGGTAATGCCGGTTCAAGTAGAAGATTGTGGAGCTTAAGTAATTGAAAAATCATAGAGAGCTCCTGCCAGCATGGGTTTGCCTTATTTGCTACTCTGTCTTTATTATTGGATTTTTGCCTAGCTGGATGGTTCCTGCGGCTGACGATTTCAAGACTTTCGACACTCTCGATTGGATGATGCTACTTACACTTGTCGTGATATTTATCGGATTCCCCGCAAGCATCCTATTTGGTGAAGCAAGCGGTCCCGACCGATTTACATTTTGGAGTTTTCTGTTCGTATCGCTTAATGTGTATTTCTTCGTTTGGATGTTTAGTTTTGTTGTTGGGTCTAATGCAGACGTCATATTGACTAGCTTCCGCCTGTTGGGTGTTCTGGCCATTGCCGTAATTTTTAGTCAGGCATTAAACAAGGCCCGAACTGAACTTCAGTTTTGGGTTATCTTAGCATGCACAGTGTTGGTCGTTCTTGGTAGCTGGTCAATCATTTCGGGGATTGTCATGTCGCAGCAAGCGGCGAGGCTGACTGAGGGCAAGCACTATACAATTTCCTTGCACAAGCAGAATGTTACCCTGCCAGAACCGAACTGGTGGCGCTTACGCGGAGCAAGCTTCACTGGGCCAAATTCTCGCGGGATATCGCATCCTTACTTCGATTTTCATGCAACTCTAGCTACAGAACCGAGTGATCCCGTCTACAACTGGTCCAAGAGGCATATGCGTTTCGATCTTGTAAGATAGTCGATCAATAAGTTCGAACCAGCGGCAGCTGCGGTCTGTAGCTTGCTAAGTTAGATTGATTTAGCACCACATTAGCAGTGCCACATGTATAATATCCCTGTGGCTCCAACGGAGATAATTGGCGATGAAATACTATATTGATGAGAACTCAATCGACTTAGACGCGTTGCAGGACCGCTTGCAAAGCACAGACCTGATACCAAGCCAAGAACCTTTACTGGACCGGCTATCAGAAAACATGACGTCGCTTACTGGTGCTGGCATTCAGTCGTTAGCTGACCTTCGTCTCGCTCTAAAGACAACCAAGTCACTAGAAGAACTCGCAAAGAAGTCCGGTGTTGAAGTTGGTTATCTTCAGTTGCTTAGGCGCGCGATCAACGGGTTCTTTCCCAAACCAAAATCTTTGAAGGAAATTGATTGGCTTGGTGACGGCCTCATCGCCAAGCTGAACAAAGCTGGGCTTAAGAACACCAAACACCTCTTTGAGCTTACTTCTGACAACAAGGCCGACCTCATCAAGGAAACCGGCGTTGACCAAGAGAAATTCAATGAATTGAGCGCCATCGCTGACTTGTGCCGCATTCAATGGGTAAGTCCGACCTTCGCACGAGTGCTGGTTGCAGCCGGTTTTGACAACGCCCACGCAATCGCCGCCGCAGACCCAGAGGCTGTTTTCAATGCGATGGAAGAAGCGAACAAAGGAGCGCGGTACTATAAAGGCAAAGTCGGATTAAGAGATGTAGCGCGTCTGGTCTCGGCCGCGAAATATGTGCCTTAACCATCGTCTGACTTTGGACTCATGCATGTATTGGTGCATGCTTTGGAAATTCACTTGAGCGTGAAGGCGAGGTCATAGGCACGTGCCAGCTGTTTTTGAAACCGCTCTCGCGTCGTATCTGGTGCGTCCAAAATGAAGTCATTGAGACTTCCCATTCCGCCAAACAGCCGCAAAAACCTATCGATGCATGCTCCGTCCGAGTTATGGGCCATCACTTGAATGTTTTGAATATGATTTGCCCAGAACGAGCCTTGATGTTTGTGAAGTGTGTCCTGAAGCGTTGACAATAAGCAGACGAACTCATGTAGCTCGGGGTTGGGTGGCTTTTGTGACATTGAACGAAAGCTTGGTTAGAAATCCTACCGCTGTCAATCCGAGGCCAACTGTACCGCTGGCCCTTTGTCGCCGTAGTACAACTTGCTGGCCTCAATCCCCGTGACGCCCTTATTTTTCCGTGCTAGGGCTGGCGCATGACACGTATTCCCTCAAAGTCCGAGATCCTTGAATGGATCGCCCAGAACCCGACCAAAGCTGCCAAGCGCGATATCGCGAAGGCGTTTGGCATTAAGGGTGCTGCCCGTATTGATCTTAAACGTTTGCTCAAGGAACTTGAGGACGAAGGTAAGCTGACGAAACGTCGTAGCAGTTACCGCGATGCCGAGGATTTGCCGCCTGTTTCAGTGCTTGAAATCATCGGGCCAGACGAAGACGGCGACCTATTTGCACGTCCACTTGAGTGGACAGGCAAAGGCCCTGAACCCGTCATCCTTATGATGCTGCGGTCAAGTGATCCGGCCCTTGGTAAAGGCGACCGCATCTTGGGGCGTCTGACCGTTGATAAGACGGAACACCACAGCCACACAGCCCGTATGATCCGCCGGATTGGTACTAATCCGCTCCGCATATTGGGCGTATTTCGTGCCGGTTCCGAAGGTGGTCGTATCCTGCCGATCGACAAGGGTGCGGATAAGCAGTGGACTGTCGCTGCAGGCGCAACTGGCGGCGCGAAAGATGGTGAACTGGTTGAGGCTGAACAAGCCGGACCAAAGGGCCGCATGGGGCTTCCCAAGGCGCGCATCGTTGCACGTTTGGGGGATCCGACCGAGCCACGCGCGGTGTCGCTGATCGCGATCCACCAGCATGGTATTCCGGATCATTTCCCTGACGGTGCAATTGCCGAAGCCGATGCAGCAACCCCGGCTGGCTTGAAAGGCCGCAAAGACCTCCGCGATTTGCCGTTGATCACCATTGACCCTTTCGATGCCCGTGACCGCGATGATGCATGTTATGTTCAACCCGACCCGGACCCCAAGAACGAAGGTGGGTTTATCATCTGGGTCGCGATTGCCGACGTCGCCCACTATGTCACGCCCGGTTCTGAATTAGACATTGAGGCGCGCAAGCGCGGGAACTCGACCTATTTCCCGGATCGCGTTGTGCCAATGTTGCCTGACCGTCTGTCCGGCGATTTATGTTCCCTGCATGAAGGGGTCGAACGGGCCTGTATGGCTGTCGCTATGCGCATAGATAGCCATGGTCAAAAGATCGGCCATGAATTCCACCGGGGCCTGATGAAATCAGTCGCGTCGCTGAACTATCAAGAAGTTCAAGCAGGGATGGACGGTCAGCCGAACGAAAAGGTTGCGCCGTTGATGGATGACATCATCCGTCCGATTTATGCCGCTTATGAGGCGCTTGCCAAAGCACGGAATGCGCGTCAGCCATTGGATTTGGAACTGCCAGAACGTCAGATTATCTTGGATGACAATGGCAAAGTGACCTCTGTCAACTTCAAGGCGCGACTGGATGCCCATAAGCTGATCGAAGAATTCATGGTCTTGGCGAATGTTGCTGCCGCCGAAACCTTGATTTCTAAGAAGTCTCCGCTTTTGTTCCGCGTGCACGAAGAACCCAGCCCTGAAAAGCTTGATGCATTGCGTGAGGTTGCACATGCATCGGGTCTGGTTTTGGCAAAGGGTCAGGTGCTGAAAACAGCACATTTGAACCGTCTGCTGAACCAAGCAGAGGGCACGGAGAATGATGAACTAATCAACATGGCCACGCTGCGGGCCATGACGCAGGCTTATTATAACCCTGAAAACTTTGGCCACTTTGGGCTGGCGCTGCGGGCCTACGCGCATTTCACGTCTCCGATCCGCCGCTATTCAGATTTGATCGTGCACCGCGCATTGATTGCGTCGCATGGGTGGGGTGATGACGGGCTTAGTGCTTGGGACGTTGAGCATCTACCCGATACCGCCAAGCTGATTTCGGACACAGAGCGCCGGTCGATGATGGCTGAACGTGATACGACAGATCGCTATCTCGCTGCGTTTTTATCTGATCGCGTCGGGGTCGAAATGACCGGACGCATCAGTGGCATCGCAAAGTTTGGCGTGTTTGTTAGGCTGGATGAAACAGGTGCTGACGGAATGGTGCCGATCCGGACGCTTGGCCGCGAGTTTTTCCATTTTGACCCTGAAAGCCAAACCTTGATGGGGTCTGATACGGGGTTGCTCATCACCTTGGGACAACGCGTCACCGTCAAACTGACAGAGGCAGCTCCCGTCACCGGTGGATTGATCGTAGAGCTACTGACAATCGACGACCGGGCGATGCCACGCGGCCCATCACGCGGACGCGGCAAGCCCGCACGACGCAAGGTAGGTTCAGCACGCAAAAAGGCGGCAAAGACTGCGCGTAAGGTAAAACGCACGCGACGCTAAAGATGATAGGTCAGCGCGTGCCGTATCAGGAGTTTGATCCGATCTGGCACGATTTCGTCGCTGTGTTTGAAATGCACTGCGCGGTTGCCTTCGATTTGGTCTAGCCCCGGAAATGTCTCGGCGTAGGTGCTAATGACGTTCGTCGCGCAGTGGGCGTAGATCGCGCAGCCGCCGGTTTTGGGTACCCCGATCCGCAGCGTTGTTCCTGACTTGCTTTGCGCGGTCGGATAGGATGGCTGCCCCCACTTTAATGTCTCAGTGAGTACCCCGACATTTGGCGTCGCTTCTGCGACCTCGAAAATCAAGCTGCGCAAGGCCATCGCCATGTCCTGCGCTTCCTTTGGAAAGCCATCAAAGGCGGCCTGCACTTTGGGATCGGTGATCGGTTTCATGCCCAAAGCCTAGCGGCAGGATTAGTCCGTGGACAGCAGATTGCTGACCATAACTGACAGATAGCATTAAGTTGATTGTCGAACCGAATGCACCTGCATTAAGTTGTGATCAAAATAATGAGGATGAGTGGAATGTATCGTAGGCACTTCATCGCGGCGAGTATTGCTGCCCTAGGCATGAGCAGCCCAGCCAATGCTGACGCGCGCGGTTTTAGCAATTGGATTGCTAATTTTCGGTCACGGGCGAATGCGGCCGGTATTTCGGATCGGACGTTCAATGCTGCATTTCAAGGCGTACAGTATCTGCAAGACAGCATCGACCGAGATCGCAATCAGTCCGAATTCGTAAAGCCGCTGGCGGATTACATGGCGACAGCTGCATCGGATGACCGGGTGCGCAATGGCCGTGCGATGTTGCAACAGCACAGCCGTTTGCTGTCACGGATCGAGGCGACCTACAACGTAGAACCACATGTTGTGCTGGCCGTGTGGGGCATGGAGAGCAACTATGGCCAAAGGCGCGGGAATACGCCGCTGATCTCCACCCTTGCGACCTTGGCCTATGATGGTCGGCGCGGGCGCTTCTTTGAAAGCCAATTGATCGCTGCGTTGAAGATTTTGCAAAACGGTGATGTTGCTCCGCGCAATATGACCGGGTCATGGGCCGGCGCGATGGGCCACACCCAGTTTATTCCAACATCCTACGAAGCATATGCCGTTGATTTCACAGGCGATGGTCGTCGTGATATTTGGGCGGATGATCCAAGCGATGCTTTGGCGTCGACTGCTGCCTATTTCCGGCGGTTTGGCTGGCAAAAGGGCCAGCCTTGGGGTGTTGAGGTTCTATTGCCGCGCGGGTTTGATTTTAGCCAAACGGGGCGCAGTGTGACGCGCAGCCCTGCGGCTTGGGCGCAGGTCGGTGTTGGTGACGTCAACGGGCGGGCCGTTCCGAACTATGGCAATGCATCACTGATTACGCCGACAGGTGCAGGTGGTCCGGCCTTCCTTGTCTTCCGCAATTTCGATGTGATCTCGCGCTATAACAACGCAGAGGCTTACATCATCGGGGTCGGCCATCTTGGCGATCGTATTCGGGGGATGGACAAACTACGGTCGCAATGGCCTGCAGGTGAACGTCGCCTTCGTCGCTCTGAACGTACCGAATTACAGCAGCGGCTGACCAACGCAGGGTTTTCAACAGGCGGCGTGGACGGGCAAATTGGCCCGAACACGCGTGCCGCCATCAAGGCTTATCAAGCATCACGCGGGCTGCCCCAAGATGGGCACCCGTCGTATGGGTTACTTGAGCAGCTGCGCTGAACAGGAACCGCCTTGCATGCAGGTCGTGAGCTGATCAAGCACGGCCTGCGACGGTTCTGCAAAGATCATCCCACCACATGCACCCGCGGTCATCACGACTGGGCTGTTATCGGCACGCACGAAATACAGCGCCTCGACCCCGCTTTGGGCGGTGCCGCAGTAATTTGCCACGCAATCAATCTGTAAAAACACAGGGCTGATGTAGTCCGACGTAAATCCATCTTGGGTCAGCCCTTTGCCGTTGAAACGGGCTGGAATTGGTGCGGGGTCCGCACCCGGCCGGTCGATAAAGGTTGGAGGCAGGGCATCTTCGTCAAACGTCAATGTGCCGTATAATACGTAATAGCTTTCAGGCGCTTCGGCAACTTGATTGAATGTCGAAATCGGATCAGGGCGCATGCAGCTGAGGGCCTGTGCTTGGCCCGCGATCATTGCACATACCGCAGCTAGAAAAATTGGTTTCATCAGCATCTCCATTTATGAGGACCGCGTTTGCGGCCACTTATAATAATGACGTTTTCGGGCGCTGGTTCCTTGGCGCGGACAAGGAATTATTTCCGAGGCTCACAGTTTGCTTTGAAATTCTTCCAAGACGCGTGCGTAAACAGCACGTTTAAACGGAACAATGGCTTCGACCAATTCATCAGATGGAATCCATTTCCACGACGAAAACTCTGGGTGTTTTGTCACGATGTCGATCTGGTCATCGGTGCCATGAAAGCGAAACAAATACCATTTCTGTTCCTGACCACGGTAGCGGCCCTTCCAGATGTTAGGCACAAGGTCATGCGGCAGGTCATAAGGGATCAGGCCTTCGCTTTCGGCCTCTAGGCTGACCAGATTGGACGTCACACCTGTTTCTTCTTCCAGCTCGCGAAGTGCGGCATCATAGGTCTTTTCGCCTTTGTCGACACCACCTTGGGGCATCTGCCAAGCGTCCGTATCGCGGTCGATCCGCTGGCCTACAAATACATGCCCGCGCGTGTTGGCAAGCATAACCCCTACACAAGGACGATAAGGGAGCTTTGCAATATCTTCGGGTGTCATTTAGTTCTGGTCTTTCTTGTTAGCTACCATGGGTTTGGCCCGAACATGGCACAAGGTCCAGCGGTTATGCGATAACAAGCCGTGAATGCGGTGTGATACGCTGTGCAATCCAGCGCAGGTGATCACGCCGAAACGCAACACAACCAGCCGTCGGGCGGCCCGGCCCACGCCATTGATGGATAAATATGGCAGACCCTTTGCCGGGCACAGCATCCGGATAATTCCAATCTGTGATCAAGATAAGGTCATACATCGGATCCGACCGGCGTAGATGTTCGTGGCTAAACGCATGTGGCGCGTGCACCTGACTGTTGTAGGCACGATCACTCACATCATCTGACCACAAATCAGCGGGCCCAATCGGCCTTGCCCAAGGCACAGGCTGCGCCATGCGATCCGCCCGATAGAGCATTTCGACAATCTGATGGGAGCCGCGTGGGGTCGCGCCATCGCCCTCGACCTTGTCAGCAGTCAAACCACCGCGCCCGATGGTACAGGGAAAGCGACGGTTCATAAAGCGAACGTGGGTCGGGGTGAGGGTTAGGTCGATGTGGCTCATGCGGCAGTGATAACCTTGCAAATGTTGCGTGTCAGCGCCCAAATTTGCCAGTGCATCTGGGCGCGTGCTCCCTATAATTTCAGTACAGCGTCTTTTGATATAATTCTTCGACCGCGGCCTGCTCAGTTGAGTCCACCGCCATTTCCGCATGATCCCTCAGCATCTCGTAGAGTGTCGCAACTGGCCTTTCGACTGGCCAAGTGTCGGGCTTCCACAAACCTGATCGCATGGGAGCTTTGCCACAGTGAGTGTAGATTTCCTCGGCGGTGATGCGCGTGACAGTCTTGGGGCTGCGCCCGTTCACCTGAAACTGATCACAAAGCGCCTTATCATCAATAATCTCTGCGACGCCGTTGACGCGTAACGTTTCACCAACAGTCGGGATCATAAAGAGCAACGCAACGTTCGGATGCGCCAATATGTTCATCAACCCGTCGATGCGGTTATTGCCAAGGCGATCAGGGATAAGCAGTGTCTTGTCTGTTTCAACTTTGACAAAACCCGCCGGATCACCCTTGGGCGACACATCCAAATTCTGCCCATCCGACGTCGCAAGAACAAGGAACGTCGCGTGTTCTATGAAGGCCCTGCAATGCTTGTCGAAAGTCGAAATTACTTTCGCTTCTACTCGCGCAGAAGGATTACCATAAATTTCGCGAAGCTTTTCAGGTGTCATTGTCCAAATCCAGTTGTGCTTTATCGTTCATAGCCATGATAAACGCATGGCCTAATGAGGCCATCATACACAATGCCACATCGCGACAATGAAATCAGGCTACAACAAATGTCCTGATTTCGCGGCCTTTGTCTTGAGATATGCTTGGTTATGCGAATTTTCTCCGACCCGCAGCGGGACCCGTTCGGTGACGTGGATGCCGCAGCTTTCCATCCGTGCGACTTTGGCAGGGTTATTGGTCATAAGGCGCGTTTCAGAAAACCCCATGCGTTTGAGGATTTCGGCACCGATCCGGAAATCGCGCTCATCGTCCTCAAACCCTAGCCGGTGATTAGCTTCGACAGTATCAAATCCCTGATCTTGCAGGGAATAAGCACGCATTTTGTTGGCAAGGCCGATGCCGCGACCCTCTTGGTTCAGATACAAAAGCACCCCTGCTCCTTCTTCACCCATTTGCGCCAGCGCGCCGCGCAATTGCGGGCCACAGTCGCATTTTAGCGACCCCAGCAGATCGCCGGTAAAGCAGGCGGAATGAAGTCGTGATAGTACGGGCTTTGACCGGTCTGGTTGACCAATTTCAACGGCATAATGCTCTTCGGCGCCGTCGTCGGGGCGAAAAATATGCAAACGCCCGGCATCGGATACTTCTAACGGCAAGCGCGCACTGATGATTGGATGCAAAGGGCTTAACCCGTCATCCAATGCGGCACCCGCAGGAATGAGCGTAAGGTTATGGCTTGCGGCAAATCCGGACGGATCACTAACGGGAAGAACAATAGCCGCAGGCAACAGCCGCGCCGCTTTTGTCAGGGCAATCGCAGCGCGATGCAGATCAGCCGGCCCATCGCGTTGGGTTTTCAACGGCCCCTTCATCGGTGCACGCAAATCATCAGCGGGGTCCGCCATCGACCGCACCCAGTTCAGCGTGACATCTTCGGGCAGGGTAATCCGGGCAATGTCGCCATCGTATGCACGAGCCTTTAGCGTCTCGGCACGCCAACTGGTGACGGCAAGGACAGGATCGCCACCAAGGCTGCGCAGATGGGCAAGTCGGGCGGCATCCAATGTCTCGGCGGCCAGCACCACCGCACCGCCATCCAGCACAACAGGCACGCCCATCCGCAGATCAGCCCGCGCACGCGCCAGTCGTTCTGTAATATCCGGAGAAAATACCATGCGCTCTGCCCTGTCTTTGTTACAAACCGATACCCTGTTCTGAAGCAAAGTGAAACATTTGCACGATTAATCACACGACCGTGTGAAAGTTTGACGGAAATCCTTGTCCTGTCCGTATCAAAGACACATTTCTAGTGGGTAACGAAGGAGGCTGTCATGGGACAACTCAAGAAAATTTTGCTGGTCGACGATGATGATGACCTGCGCGAAGCGCTGGGTGAACAGCTGCTGATGACCGAAGACTTTGATGTGTTCGAGGCCGATGACGGCGCGAGCGCAATGGTGAAGGCGAAAGAAGGTCTTTACGATCTTATGATTCTGGACGTCGGATTGCCTGACACAGACGGCCGTGAACTGTGCCGTGTCATGCGTAAGCAGGGCGTGAAATGCCCGATTCTCATGTTGACGGCGCAAGATAGTGACGCTGACACAATTCTGGGCCTCGACGCGGGCGCGAACGATTATGTCAGCAAGCCATTTAAGTTTCCCGTTCTGCTTGCACGCATCCGCAGCCAGCTGCGCGCGCACGAGCAATCAGAGGACGCGATTTTCCAGCTTGGGCCGTATACTTTTAAGCCAGCACAAAAAATGCTGATAACAGAAGACGATAAGAAGGTACGCTTGACCGAGAAAGAGACGAACATCCTTAAGTTCCTATACCGTTCAACCGAAGGTGTAGTAGCGCGAGACGTCCTTTTGCATGAGGTATGGGGCTATAATGCGGGTGTTACGACACACACATTAGAGACACATATTTACCGTCTTCGCCAAAAAATAGAACCAGATCCGTCAAATGCTCGCCTTCTTGTGACCGAATCTGGAGGTTATAGATTAGTGGCGTAGTACTCCAACCCGGTAGTTTGGTTCTCCTCCCTCCCCAAGCTATCGGGCCCAAGAATACCGACGGTGATCGGGTCTAATCACCACCTCCCTGTTGGACTTGCCGGGCCTCGTGCCCGGCATTTTTTTTTGCAGGGTGCTGTTCGCTATCAGTCGAAAAAAAGCAGAGCCGCGGTTCTCCAACCAACGAATTTCTCAGCACAAGGGCGCCCGAAAAGTTCACTGTCCGACTACGTATAATTCGCCTCCATTTGCCATCGTGATAAAGGCGAAATAACGCCGATCCAATTTGCGCACGCCATTAATTTGTAGAAGAATTCGAAACTGAAAATTGGCCTGATTAATTAAAGGGATAAACATATGAAAGTGCTTAAAGCCGCCTTGCCAGTTTCCATTCTTCTGTCTGTTTCGACACCAGCAATTGCCGAAACAGACAGAGAGGGATCTTCTGACCATCCTCTACTGTCTCGTTACCCTGGTTTCTATATCGACACATATAAAGTTCGTGACTTTGATCGCGCTCAACTCATCATATCCCCAATGATCGACGACGACTATGAAACCATGACAGCCGACGGTCAGGTCACAAACATCGAATATCGCGCGAGCGATGCAAGCATTTCCGGCTTTCAGCTTTTTGCGAACTATCAAAAGGCGCTAGAATCTCTCGACGCAGAGATCATTTTTTCGTGCTTTGGTGAGGCGGAATGCGGAGCAAAAGGGAATGACTTCTATAACTATAGCATTCGGCACACGGCGCTTTTTGGTGGTGATCGCGTCGATTTCATGGAGGAATTCGGCATTCTGAGCGCGAAATTCGAACAAGATGGGCAAGAGGCACATATTTCTATTGTCACCGCTGCAAGTAGAAACGACGATCGCCGCGTCCATCAAACCATCGTTTCAAATGCCTCCTTGGATACCGAGAAGATTGGCATCGGCACCATTGAGAACGTCACTGCAGCAATCGAAGAAACCGGCACAGTCGTTCTGGAAGGTATCTATTTCGAGAGCGGCACGTCAGATTTAACGGATCTTTCCAACGAAACGCTTGATACGACCGCCGCCTATCTAGCAGAGAACCCTGATCTACCATTCTATATAGTTGGACACACAGATTGGGTGGGCAGCTATGATTTCAACTTATCTCTGTCAGAAGACCGCGCCGCGAGCGTAGTTGATGCGCTGACAGAACGAGGAATAGAAGAGGATCGATTGACTAGCATAGGAATTGGCCCTGTCGCACCAGTTGCAAACAACGCTGACGAAACTGGTCGTGCGATCAATCGCAGGGTGGAGCTTGTTCTACGAGAATGAGAAATAACGTCAATTGAGCCTCGCGAGAGATAGGCCCGACGGCCTATCTCTAACACCTCATCGAACCTCGAAGGGAAGGCAACGATTTCACCCTATGCCCCTGCGCATACAGAGCGCCGCAAGCCGCGTTTCCCGATGATTGTACTACCCCAGCGCCTGCTCCCAATCGGCAATCAGATCCCCGATGTCTTCGATCCCAACTGAAACCCGGATCAGGTTTTCGGGGATGCCAGTATGCGGCTCAATTGTGTGGCGATGTTCAACGAGGCTTTCGACTCCGCCCAATGATGTCGCCCGCAAGAACAACCTCAGATTGCCAACGACGCGCAGCGCGTCTTCTTTGCTGCCTTTAACCAGCACTGACAAAAGCCCGCCAAACCCACTGGTCATTTGCCGTTTTGCAATGTCGTGGCCCGGATGATGCGGCAGGCCGGGGTAAAAAACATCGGCAACCTTCGGATGGGCCAACAGATGTTCTGCCAGCGCCAGCGCATTTTGCGTCATACGTTCGACCCGCAGCGGCAATGTCCGCATTGCACGCGTGAGCAGCCAAGCCTCGAACGGCCCCAAAATCGCGCCTGCGCCTTTGCGGTCTGCACGGATATCATCCCAGATATTCGCGTCAGCATTACCTGTCGACAACACCCCCGCCAAAACATCCGAATGGCCGTTGATCCCTTTGGTAGCGGAATGCATCACGATATCAGCGCCAAGAGCCAAAGGCTGCATCAAGATCGGCGTCGCGGCGGTCGCATCGACCACAAGCGTTGCATCGGTAGCATCCGCCAAGGCCTGGATATCGACCGTTTTAAGCCAGGGGTTTGAAGGTGTCTCTACAAACACCAGTGCAGGTTTGTGCGCTTCACAGGCTGCCGCTAGTTCAGACACATCCACTTCAACCAATGTGATATCGCGGCGAGTGGTGAAGTCACGAATCCACGCCGTCGTGCCCCAATAGATGCCAGATTGAACAACTGCGGTTGCGCCATTGGGCAGGGTCCGAAACACAGCCGCAATCGCCGCCATACCCGACGGGAACAAAAACGTGTCAGCCGCGCCTTCTAGACGCTGCAACACCGCCTCGGCTTGGCGCAAGTTATCCGAATTATCGCGTGAATAGATATTATCCGGACGAACCAAGTCGTAGTTTTCATCACGCATAAATGTCGTCGACGGCTGAAGCGCCGGGACAACGCCCCCGGACTGCGGATCAATAGCACCCGCAGCATGCGCTGCAATCGTCGCAGGTTTGTGGTTTTTCGTCATTATGTGCATCCCCGATATTCACGCCATTTGTCGCGCGAGAATGACAGGGGATGCAAGGGAGATTACACAGATCTTGAGCGGTCCATGTTCAGCAAAGTGCTTATGGGCATGGGGCGGTGTAATATGTCCCGTCGCCTCGTGCATATGCGCATTGGTCGGTCGCGTCATTTTGTGCCACGATCGTCCCAGCCGCAGCCCCTGCAAGGGCCGCAATAAGACGCCAGTTGCGATCAGCGCCCAAAATGTCAGCAGTAATTAGTCCAGCAGCGGCACCACCGGTCACCCCTACAACAGTCCGTTGTTCGGGTGTCAGATTTTCGCAACCTTGCACAAACACGAGGCTAGCTGCAGCGATGGTCATTGGAATCACGCGTTTCATGTCAGTTCTCCTAAGCCATTTAACCGCACACTCAGGTCGACCGAAAACTGGAACGACCAAGCGGCCCAGACACAAAACCACAGGCTGCACGCGCTAGATTGACTTAGGTCAATTCAACTGACGCAGCTGAACTTGGTCAGCGCGTCTAGGTCAGCATCCTAAGGCGGGTTAGGTCACAAACTGATCCCGCGCATAACCCTGAATGAACAGTAGCGCCGTCAGGTCGCCGTGATTCACCCGTACGCTGCATTCTTTTTGCACGCTGGGTTTAGCGTGAAGCGCAACGCCCGTGCCTGCACGGCTTAGCATCCCAAGATCGTTGGCCCCATCACCGACGGCCAGCACGTCGGCCTCGGAAATATTCAGTTTTGCGGTGATTTCTTCCAGCGCCGTGACTTTGGCGGCTTTGCCTAAGATTGGCAGGCCCGGTGCGCCAGTCAGTTTACCGTCTTTGACAAGCAGGGTGTTGGCCCGGTTTTCGTCAAATCCCAATGTGTCGGCGATTCGCGTTGTGAACGCGGTGAACCCACCAGAAACCAGCGCAGCGTAGCCGCCATTTGCTTTCATCGTACTGACCAGCTCATAACCGCCGGGCATCAACGTAATCCGTTCATCAAGCACCTTTTCGATTACAGATTCAGGTAGGCCTTTGAGCAGACCAACACGTTCGGTCAGCGCCTCGTTAAAATCCAGCTCACCGTTCATCGCACGCGCGGTGATATCAGCAACGCGCGGACCAACGCCCGCTTCGGCGGCAAGCTCATCAATGCACTCTTGGCGGATCATTGTACTGTCCATATCCGCCAGCAACATCTTTTTCTGACGATTTTCAGTAGGTTGTACAATTAGATCGACGCCATTCTTTTGCAAATCCGCCCACACATCCCAGCGGTTATCGGGCATCTGTGGCATAGCAAATTCTGCGGCCTCGTCGATGGCCAACCAAATTGCATCGCCTCCACCCCAAGCATTACGCAGGCTATCGACCAGCGCCAAATCGAGAGTACGTTCTGTTGGGTTCGTCAAAAGAGTGACCGTGAACATAGATTTCCTATCCGCGTCAAAGGGTGTCGCAAAAAGCGGCTTAAGCGGCGGTCTAGCGTCATTTTGTCCATTGTGAAAGAGCCGGACACGCTCTATGTCCGGGGGTGGGACACCCTTCCCCAACGAAGGGCATATATCTGAGAGGGTACCAGCAATGGTCATGACCAAACCGGCAACGCGGCCGGGTAATCCGCGTTTTTCTTCTGGCCCATGTGCCAAACCCCCCGTCTGGAATCTAGAAGCACTACGTGATGCGCCATTGGGCCGTTCACACCGTGCATCCGTCGGCAAAGCTAAGCTTGCCGAAGCCATCGACCTGACCCGCGACATTCTTGGCATCCCAGCCGATTACCGTATTGGCATCGTGCCTGCGTCGGACACTGGTGCCTTTGAGATGGCGATGTGGTCACTGCTGGGCGAACGCCCTGCGGAAATGGTTGCTTGGGAATCATTCGGCGCAGGCTGGGTCACTGACGTGGTCAAACAGCTGAAAATCGAAGCCACCGTTCACACCGCCGAATACGGCGAGATCGTCGACATGGCGGCACTGAACTATGACAATGACGTTTGCTTTACTTGGAACGGCACCACTTCTGGCGTGCGCGTTGCAAATGGCGACGTGATCCCCGGTGACCGTGCTGGTCTGACATTGTGCGATGCGACCTCTGCTGCATTCGCCCAAGACTTGCCTTGGGACAAATTGGACGTGACTACTTTCTCTTGGCAGAAAGTAATGGGCGGCGAAGCTGCACACGGTATCCTTGTCCTTTCACCACGCGCTGTTGAGCGTCTGGAAAGCTACACACCTGCCTGGCCTCTGCCGAAAATCTTCCGTCTGACCAAAGGCGGCAAGCTGATCGAAGGCATCTTCCGTGGCGAAACCATCAACACGCCTTCTATGCTGGCTGTTGAGGATTACCTTGTTTCTTTGAAATGGGGCCGCTCGATTGGTGGCCTTGATGCGCTGATCCACCGTGCAGATGCGAACGCACGTGCAATCTGGAACTTCTGCGCAGCGAATGACTGGATCGACAACCTTGCCGTTGATCCTGCCACCCGCTCGAACACCTCTGTTTGTCTCAAGTTCACTGACGACCGGATCAAAGACGGCGCAGCATTCGCAAAGGCGGTTGCAAAGCGTCTTGAGGCCGAAAACGTCGCGCTTGATATCGGTGCGTACCGCGATGCCCCTGCTGGTCTGCGGATCTGGTGTGGCGCAACGGTCGAGACATCCGACATCGAAGCCATGTTGCCTTGGTTGGCATGGGCATTCGAAACCGAAATCGAAGCACAGTAAATTTCTATAAAAAACGGTGACGGCGATCAAATTTAGCTAAATTTGATCTGCCTCGCCACCCGAGAAGGATAGCTTACAATGGCACCTAAAGTACTTATCTCTGACAAACTTTCCGAAGCCGCCGTACAGATTTTCAAAGATCGCGGCATTGACGTAGATTTCCAGCCTGACCTTGGCAAAGACAAGGACAAACTGCTTGAGGTCATCGGCCAATACGATGGTCTGGCGATCCGGTCTGCCACCAAAGCAACCGAAAAAATCATCGAAGCTGCGACCAACCTAAAGGTTATCGGCCGCGCTGGTATCGGTGTAGACAACGTTGACCGCGATGCGGCATCCCGCAAGGGTATCATCGTGATGAACACGCCTTTCGGCAACATGATCACGACTGCGGAACATGCGATTGCGATGATGTTCGCTGTGGCGCGTCAGATCCCAGAAGCCTCTGCTTCTACACATGCTGGCAAATGGGAAAAATCCAAATTCATGGGTGTTGAGCTGACAGGCAAAACACTGGGCGTCATCGGCGCAGGCAACATCGGTTCGATCGTTTGTGATCGTGCTCGTGGCCTGAAGATGAAAGTCATCGCCATGGACCCATTCCTGTCCGAAGAACGCGCGACAGAAATCGGTGTTGAGAAGGTTGAACTGGACGAACTGCTCAAGCGCGCTGATTTCATCACGCTGCACGTTCCGCTGACAGCAGACACGAAAAACATCCTAAGCCGTGAAAATCTGATGAAGACCAAGGTTGGCGTGCGCATCATCAACTGTGCCCGTGGCGGTTTGGTTGACGAAGAAGCACTGGCAGACCTGCTGAAATCCGGCCACGTTGCTGGAGCTGCGTTTGACGTGTTCGCCGAAGAGCCTGCCAAAGAAAACCCACTGTTCAACTTGCCAAACGTTGTGGTCACACCACACCTTGGCGCAGCAACAACCGAAGCCCAAGAAAACGTGGCCCTGCAAGTTGCAGAACAGATGTCAGACTACCTGCTGACTGGTGCTGTGCAGAACGCGCTGAACATGCCTTCGGTCACCGCCGAAGAAGCAAAGATCATGGGCCCTTGGATCAAACTGTCTGGTCACCTTGGCAACTATATCGGTCAAATGACAGACGAGCCGATCAAAGCTGTGAACATCCTGTTTGACGGTGAAGTTAGCGCGATGAACCTCAAGGCACTGACTGCGGCAACAATCGCGGGCATTATGAAAGCGTCAAACCCTGACGTGAACATGGTTTCTGCCCCAGTGGTTGCCAAAGAGCGCGGCGTCAAAATTTCGACAACCAAGCAAGACCAGTCCGGTGCGTTCGAAGGTTATGTCAAAGTGACCATCGTGACTGACACACGCGAACGTTCAATCGCTGGTACTGTGTTTAGCGACGGCAAGCCACGCTTTATCCAGATCAAAGGCATCAACATCGACGCAGAAGTCGGTGAGCACATGCTTTACACCACGAACAAAGACGTTCCAGGCATCATCGGTACACTTGGTACGCTGCTAGGCAAGAACGACGTCAACATCGCAAACTTTACCCTTGGCCGCTCAGAAGCCAAAGGCGAAGCTATCGCGCTGCTTTACGTTGATGCGCCGTTGCCGCCGCAGGCCATCGAAGACCTAAAAGGCACCGGCCTTTTCCAACAGGTCAAACCGCTGACCTTCGACGTATAAGACGACCAAGGCGCGTGAGACTTCACGCGCCTTATTCTTTTCCACCAAAGGAACTTCCATGCCCCCGATTTATGCCATTGGCGACATTCACGGGCAGAAAGATATGCTCGACAACGCGCTATCCCTTATTGCGGCGGATGGCGGTGAAGATGCGCAAATCGTATTCTTGGGTGACTATGTTGATCGTGGCCCCGATAGCCGTGGTGTCATTGATACGCTCATGCAAGGGCAAGCTGCGGGGCGTCCTTGGACATTCTTGCTTGGAAACCATGACAGGTTCTTTGCCCGCTTCATACGTGAAGGGCGGCAACATGACCCTCGTGTGAAGTCTGGCCTAAACTGGCTGAACCCACGTCTTGGTGGTGCACAGACGCTGCAATCGTATGGTGTCGTTGGGCAGATGCATTTTGCTGAACAAAAGTTCGGCGATGAAGAAAAGCTTGTGCATTGTGAAACAGAAGCCGGGTGGATCACCCCCGAGGCCCTGATCGCAGCAGCGCAGGCCAGCATTCCCGAAGACCATATCGCGTTTATCGAAAGCCTACCGTTGTGGCACGAAACGGACCACCTGCTATGCGTCCACGCCGGTTTGCGCCCGCATATTTCGCTTGAACATCAAGACCCTGAAGACCTGATTTGGATCCGCGACGGGTTTCTTGATACCAATCATCGCTTCGGACAGCTTGTTGTGCACGGCCACACAGCGTTGGATCACCCACAGCATTTCGGCAATCGTGTCGATTTAGATGGTGGCGCAGGCTATGGCCGCCCACTAGTGCCCGCCGTGTTCGAAGGCCGCCATTGTTGGACCCTGACCGATCAGGGCCGCGTCCCGCTAACCGTTTAATCCTTGCGGATTACCCCAGTTACGGCTGCCGCACCGATGGCCGTAACAATCCAACCCAACACGGTCAGCACCCAGCGCAACCACCATAAATGCCAGCCCCAAGGGCCGCGATTTGTTGACGGTGCCCATGCCGCATCTTGGCCAAGCGACACGAGCGGCACGACGACATCGACTGCGTAGGCGACTGAATGGAATGTCTCGTAATCCTTACCAGCATGATCAGCGTCACCCCATACCATCGCAGGATTAGGCACCGCATCTGGGCCTTGTGCCAACGCCCGCCAATCATCTGAAATAAGTAACACCGCGACGTTCGGGGCAAAATCGCCCTCTTTCCATGCGAAATGCGCGAATAGCCAAGCCACCGACACAAGCACAACCAGTACGTAGAAACTACGCTGAGGCCGGTGACCAAACCCGATGGTAAATTGCAGCATGTAGTCCCAACACAGCTGCAAGAACCAACGAAACGGCTTACGATCCGACCACCAACGCCCTCGGATCGCCTTGCGCCGGGCGAGTTCTTTGTCGAACAAGATGCTTGTCGCCTCGGTGCGATGGCCGCTTTCGCGCATAACCTTTGCCAATTGTTCATAGGGTTGGGGATGAAATTCGTCGTCCCAGACAGCGCCCTTTTCTAACCACGCAAGCCGTTGATCCACATCCGCCGACCCGTGCAACACGTCATAGGTCAAACCGACAAGGCACAGCTCATCGCACTTGTCCCAGCTTTCTGCGTCGTCGGCGAGGTCGGCCAAATGCGCAGAGGTCAGATCAACCCGCCCCATGACGTTTTCGACCTGCTGCCAGTAAAACCCTTCTTTCACGACCGTGCGCTGCATATCCAGGGCATAGCCATGAGCGTTTCGCAAACGGGCATCTTTAAAACTTAGCTGCCCGCCAACTTCGGCCCCAGACAGAAGCACGCCACCTTCGACATTCGCACCACGTAGAAAGACATCACCGTCGATCTTTGCACCTTGGACGTTCAAGGCGTTACCTGTCCCGTGCAGTAGCTGCGCCTTAGTGCAAATCAATTGACCGCCGATATTCGCACCTGAAAGACACAGTTCACCCTCAACGGTTGCCCCTTCGACAACCACGTCACCAACCACATCAGCACCCTGCGCGTTCAACCCTTTGGCCAGCCTGCTTCCCTTAAACAGTAGGCTTGGTGCCTTGATTTGGAGCATCCTTGGACGCTCTTCGATGTGGCAGTTCACTAAGGCAATCGACCCAACCGCCGACGCAAAGTTCAAATCGACCTTACCTACGATCCAGGCGCCTTCGACCTGAACACCTGTTCCCGCTGCATCGAATTCATTGCAGCCACCCTTGATCAAATACTGCAGCAATGGGGCACGCATGGTGACGCTCACAGTCTTGGATTTGGGAACTGCACTCCCGACTTCGGCCCATTTGCCCTGCTTCACCGCCTCAATCAGTTGGTGTTCGGCTGGCGTCAACGCATTCATGTCGATCAGCTGCTGAACATCTGCCCAATGGGCAATTCGAGGAAGTGGCGTTTCAATCATTTGGTCACTCAATTAGATTTCTGAGTAGGTTAGGTTCGAAACACGGGGGCGGCAATGGTTATCCCTTTTGCAGACTGCGGCACTAAGATACACGCGTTCTATGCCGATTGAATTTTCGTCACTCACCGCGCTTTTAAACCACGGATACGACACCGTGATTGATGTGCGTTCACCCGCAGAGTTTGCCGAAGATCACGTTCCGGGTGCTATCAACCTGCCAGCCCTGTCCAATGAACAACGCGCCGAGGTTGGCACGATCTATAAGCAGGTCAGCCCGTTTGACGGCCGCAAAGTTGGTGCGGCGATGGTTGCACGCAATGTTGCGGATCATATTTCGGGACCGCTGGCTGACAAAGACGGAAGCTGGCGTCCCTTAGTTTATTGCTGGCGCGGCGGGCAGCGGTCTGGGTCAGTTGCGTCGATCCTGACCCAAATTGGATGGCGGGCGGACACCATAAAAGGCGGCTACCAAAGTTTTCGACGGCTAGTGAACCGATCTGTTTATGACGCGAAACTGCCGCACCGATTTATCTTGCTAGATGGGAACACAGGCACGGCCAAGACCGCCCTTTTACCGCGCCTTGCAGCGCGTGGTGCGCAAGTGCTGGACCTTGAAGGGCTTGCCGCGCATCGTGGATCGTTGCTGGGTTCGATGCCAGGTGGGCAGCCCGCGCAAAAGGCGTTCGAAACCGCGCTCGCGATGGCCTTGCATAAACTGGATCCAGCCCAACCGGTCGTGGTCGAGGCAGAAAGCAGCAAGATCGGTCGCCTGATCGTACCGCCGTCGCTATGGACCGCGATGCTGAAAGCCCCACGGATCGTGATCGAGGCCCCGCTGACCGCCCGTGCAGAATTCCTGACGCGCGCATATGCGGATATTGCAGATAACCCCGACGATATCGAAACCCGGCTTGCGCATCTGCGTCGCGTGCGTGGCCATGCCATCGTGGATAATTGGGTGAACCTGCTACGTGCCGGTGATTTAACAGCATTCGCAGCGGCATTGATGGTTGATCACTATGATCCAGCCTACACAAAGTCACGCCGCCAAGACGAACGTAAGGTGCTGAGCGTCGTTACAACTGGCACCCTAGATGAAACCGGTCAAGAGCGTACGGCTGACGCGATATGGGATGAAATCAAACGATTTTGATTGTGTCACCAGTGGTGATTTCACCGATAATCGCTGCTGGATAACTTGCCTTTTTCAGGTTCGCCAAGATTTGTTCTGCGTTGTCTCTGCTGACCGTAGCCAACAAACCACCAGCGGTTTGCGGATCATAAAGCAAATCAAACGATGGCCCTTGGATTTGCCCTGCACCAACTACATTGTCTGCAAACAAGGAAGATCGCGTGCCAGCATCACAAAGCGATCGCGCGCCTGGCATCACCGGAATTTCATCGCGCTTTAGCACCGCGCCTGTTCCCGACATGTCGCAGATACCGCGCAAATGCCCAGCAAGGCCAAAGCCAGTAACGTCCGTCATCGCATGCGCATTGTGCAAAATTTCTGACGCGCGTGCCTGCCCCTGCATCATCAGCTCTAGGCAGCTGATCACATCTGCCCCCTTGGCATTCCCAGCCATTTCAGCGGCCATGATCGTACCGCTTCCAATGGGTTTTGTTAGAATGATCGCGTCACCAATCTTAGCCCCTGCCAGCGTGATTGGCGCGTCCGTCAGCCCCGTGATCGTGAACCCGATCGTCAACTCGTCACCCAGCGACGAATGTCCGCCTGCGACTTTCGCACCTGCCTTGTTCAGAATTTCCGTCGCAGTTGCCATGATTTCGGAAAGTGTCCGTTCCTGCAATGTGGGCGACATACGCGGGAGAATCAAACTAACGGTCGCAGCTTGGGGCTTTGCCCCCATCGCCCAGATATCGCCCAGCGCATGGTTTGCGGCAATGCTTGTCATGGCGACTGGATCATTGGTTAACGCCCGCAAGTGATCAGTCGACATAACCTGCCCAGACTGGATTTCAGCAGCGTCATCACCGAACTGACCAGCCAATACGTTCTGCAACGCCGCCCGCCCGACCTTAGCCCCACAACCACCGCACATCGGTTTATCGCCAAGCGCCTCTGCCATTCCAAGGGACGTTACACGCGGCACATTTGGTCCTGCCATTGCGGGCAAATCATCGAACTGACGCATGAATTTGCGGTCTATGTGATCCTTTAGCCGCCAAAGCAGCGGACCTTGCTTTACGGTCCCAAACTTCTCTGCCAAGGCAGATTTCGCACCAAGTGATATAAGCTTTAGGTAATCCTTTTGCGGCTTATAGGTCGTTAGCTTGCCACCAGACAGAACGGCCCGCAGGTTTTCAAATAACACTGGTGCTTGGCGAACAGCATAAACACCAGCCTTTGGACGCGGATCAAAACCCAAATGTGCGCAATCGCCAACGGCAAAGATATCAGGGGCATTTGATCGCAGGTCAGGGTCAACAGTGATGTACCCGTCATGCAGGTCCAAATCGGTGCCCGCGATCCAGTCATGCGCCTTTGCCCCAGCTGCACCGATGATAAAGTCGCTAGGAATGCGCTGCCCATCTGCAAGTAACACGCCATCTTCAATGACTTCGACGACTTCGGCATTTTCGACGATTTTCACGCCTTGCGTTTCCAGTGCGCCGCACATCTTTCCTTGTGCCGTATCGCCCAGCGCGGAAAGGACTGTTCCGCGATCCAATAGTGTTACCTTTGGTGATCGGTCACGCAACGCATGGGCCATCGCCATGGCAAGCTCTGCCCCCGCGACGCCGCCGCCAATAATGGCGATTTGCGGGTGTTGGGCCGTGTTGCGGAAGCTTTCCCAGCAGCTTGCGAATTTGCCTAATGGCTTTGCCGGTACCGCATGATCCGTGAACCCCGGCAGCTGCGGCATGTCGGATGTGATCCCCACGTCAACCGATAACACGTCATATGCGATGGGCGGCCGCCCCGGCACGCTCACGGTCTTTGCGATGCGATCAATCCCATCCGCGGCACCAACAATCAGCCGCGCCCCTGCAAACCGGGCAAGGCGCACCAGATCAATGTCCAATTCATCACGGCTGTAATGCCCTGCAACAAAGCCCGGCAGCATACCTGAATAGGGTGCGGTCGGCCCCGGATTAACAACCGTTACCCGCACCCCCGGCAGCGGATTCATGCCCCACATCCGCAACACCAGCGCATGGGTATGCCCCCCGCCGATCAGCACAAGGTCAAGTGTAAGCGGAAGATTCATCATGGTGATAGCCACTGCCCTGCCCAATTGCCTTCCCGAGAAAACAACGCGCGACGGTGATCATCCCCCAAATGAACAACATCGATTTGTGAAATCCTGCAGGTCAACACGGCAAAGGTATCAGGATCAGGTTCCTTTACATAATCAAGTGCGGCATCGATCCCTGAACCCGGCGGTGGCGTCACACCGTAGGACTGCTGCGCATGATCTGGGATCTGGTCCCAAAGCTGGCGCGTATCTACCCCCGAAGCAATCGAAACCTCGGTCTTCATTCGCAATTGCAGGGCTTGTTCGCTGTCCCAAATATGTAACGAAGCCTTGGGGTTTGCCCGCAAGCTCTGAACCTTCCCCGAGAACAAATCAGTATGCACCGACACTTCGGCACTTGCCGCCTCTGCGCTACGCAGCACAACAGTCCGTGCCTCTGGCCAGCCATCAGGTGACACGGTCGCAAAGTTTGGCAGCCGTGCAGGGTGCTGTGGATTGCAGACACCCAGCCTCAGCGTTTCCCACGCCTGTGTAAGCAGCCCATCCAAAGTTTCATACCATTCACTCATAGCCTGTCATCTCTAGGTATCCGCGCCCTTCGTGGCTGCCCGTGACAGTTACGGGCCCTTCCCAATAAGGGACGCTGGTCGCCATCCAAGCATTATCGTTGATTGCTTCGACTGTGACATCAACTCCGCGGTCAGGCAACGTGACCTGCCAATGCACCGGGACGCCCTGCCCGTTTTCTTCAAGTGGTACCGCATTAAACGCCCCGTCTGGCATCGGCATTGCGGTGCCGTCTGGTTCGATCCATGTGGCCGACGTGAAATGCGTGCCGTCCGTTTGGTTTAACCGAAACCCCATCAGTTTCGCCCCATCATCGAACGACAATGAAAACCAATCCCAACCGGTCTGGTTTACGCCAAGCGGCTGACTGGACCATTCGCGGTCTAGCCACGCGATGCCAGTCACGGGGACTTCACCGTCGGGCAGGTTCAACGTGCCAGCGATGTCAAAATAGGGCTGCGAATAGTAATACGACGCCTGCCCTTCCGCTGATTTAACGGAAAACCCATCATCCCCGTGAAACACCAGCGGCCCCTGCGCAGTCAGGCCCATATCATAGCTAAAGTCTGCCCCACTGGCCGACATTTGCATGGTGGTCCAATCACCTGACAATTCCCAATCGTCGATCCAAGCTGTGAATGGGTCGGCATTCACGCCCGCCTGCCCGATACCACCACGCCCCAGACGTTCACTCACGTAGTGGGCCGTTGGTGTCGTCACGGCAGCGTGTCCCATCCAAAGCTGTGGGGTGGCCCATCCGCTGCCGCTTTCGGGTGACAATGCGGACCGGAACAATGTCCATTGCAGGCCGTAATCTGTGCCATCCTCGGACTTAAGGTTCGCAGTCAGATACCACCATTCGATGCGATAGTTGTCATGCGCAGCGTGGTCGGTTGGAAAATCAAACGGTGTACCACGCTGCGGTACTGCGAACCCGTCAACGACTGTTCCTAACCCAGCAAAGCCTTGGGCATGACTGACAACAGGCAACAGACACAAAAGCAGCGCTTTAACGTTCATTGGAAAACACCTTTAGCAAATCCGCTGGTGGCGTGCGCGCCAAACGCCGGGCCGGCCATAGTGCCGCGAGTGCCGCGGCAAGCAACGCAAACACGCCCAACCGCGCGTAATCAAGCGGGAACAGGTACATCGGCAGCTTCCACCCGAACGCAGCGACATTCACGACAGACAAGAGCGCCCACGCCAGCGCAAGCCCAAGCGGCAAAGCAAACACCGCGGTCAGCATTGCCAGCAACACTGCGCGTAGCAGTTCGAGCCGGCCAAGCTGTGCACGTGTCTTACCCATCGCCCATGCGGGGGCCAGTTGCGGCACGCGCATTGCAGCAAGGGTCAGCAGGCTCATCAAAATTGCGAAACCAGCGACGGCCAATGTCAGGATATTCAGCGCTGTGGTAACTGTGAAGGTGCGTTCAAAAACCTCGAGCGAAAGCGCCTTGATGCCTGCCTGATTGATCACCTGCGCGGCTGATACGTCAGTATCCCGTGTCAGTGCTGCGACGAAATCAGGTGCTTTTGCAGGGTCGATACGCAATCCAAATCGATCCGGCGAGATGTTGGGGTATAACGTCTTAAACAACTGCTCACTGATGATCGCTTGCCCAATCGGGTTGCCATAGTCGCCGTAAATCCCGGCGACTGGCATTTGGCGACCTTGGACTGACACGGGATCGCCAATCGATAAACCAGCCCGCCGCGCAAGCTGTTCATTGATGATGATCGTGTTCCCGGCAAAGGTCGTGTCCCAATGGCCCGCCGCACCTTCAAGCATCTTCCAGTTTTCGCGGTAGGTCGCATGGTCGCGCGTGCCGTAAATCTCGGTCGGTTGATCCGTGATCGTGATCTGGGTGAACATGATCGGAAGCACCGCATCAACACGTGGTGTCGCGTATGCAACAAAGGCGGCGGCCTGTGCCGGGTCAGCAGTATTGATGTAAAGTTCAGAGGTCAGCCGCTGTTCCAGAAATCCCGTAAAGGTCGTCCGAAAGCTAGAAACCATCGTCGACACACCGACGTTTGCGGCCATCGCCAGCAACAACGCCATCAATGCCAACGATAAGCCCGGCAGCTGTTGCCGCGTGTCTGCCCAAAACCATTGCGCAGTGACGGATTTTACGCCGCGGCTAGCCAATGCCAATACCCGGTCCAGCACGAATGGCAACGCCAATGCCGCGCCAACAAGAAGACAAGCCAACAAAGCAAAGCCCGCAATCAACCCTTCGGCGGTGACGCTAAGGATCGCGTAGATCGCCAACAATACGCCTGCGCCCAAGGCTTGCCCCCATGCCCTCCGTCCAGCCGCCATGGCAAGTGCACGCTGTTGTGCACCGGCCAAAAGCGGCATTCGCGTCAGTTTCCACAACGCGCCAGCAGCCGCCACTGCCGTGCCACCCAACGCAATCGCAAGCCCGGATAACCACCAAGACGGACGCAATTGCAGCGTTCCAGATACATCCGCGCCGTATAATCCACGCAAGGTCGCCGCGACATCTGGCAACAACAGCGCGGCGATTGCATAGCCCAAGACCACGCCGATGGCGCCCGCGATAAAAGCAAAGAACATCAGCTCAGCCGCCATCAGCAGTACCAACCGGCGCAAAGGCACGCCCAGCGCCCGCAGCGTTCGCACAACGGGACGCCGCTGTTCAAACGCCAAACCAATCGCGCCATTCACGATGAAGATACCCACCGCGAACGACAGCAATCCAAAGGCCGTTAGGTTCAAGTGAAAGCTATCCGTAAGCTGTGCCACATCGGTGCTGGCTTGTGCCTGTTGCCTGATAAGATCAGGCGCAATCTGGGACAAGTCCGCCTGAGATGCGGGCTGGTCAGGAGCGATCACAAGGCTATCAATTTCGCCCGGGCGGCCCAACATCTGCTGGGCAATGCCAATATCGGTCACTGCAGTATTGGGCGCAGCATTCTGGGAAATGATGACCTCGAATTCGGGCAGACGGTCAGCGACATCGGCCGATGCAAACATCTGTCCTTGGCCAGCTAAGAACCGTTCAACATCAACGCCATCCGCCATTTCAAGCGCACCCATACTACCCGGTGCAGTCAATGGTTCGACCCCAACAATGCGCACATTATTCAAACGTCCCGTGATAACGGGGCTCACCAGCCAACCCGCACGGCGAAGCGCGACATAAGACTCTAAATCAATCGGCTGGCCGTCGCGGCGCAACAGACGGTCATACCGCCCCTCGCCCAATGTCGTGGCTGCTGCGGAATAACTTGCGCGGGCTTCGGCATTGACGGCCTGCACCCCAGACCAAAGCGCCGTGGCTAATGCTAGTCCTGCAAGCAATGTGAACAACTGCAATGGGCTGCGCCACCAATGCGACAGCAACGCATGAAGCGTTGCCCGGGTCATGCGATTTGACCCGCCCGCAGATGTAAACGACGCTGCATGCGACCGGCTAGCGCTTGGGAATGTGTGACCATCAACAGCCCGGCACCAGTTTCGGCAACCAATTCAAGTATCAGGTCCATCACAATGCTGGCAGTTTCTTCGTCCAAGTTTCCGGTCGGCTCATCCGCAAGTACCAGCTGCGGCTTGGGCGCAAGCGTGCGTGCAATCGCGACCCGCTGTTGTTGGCCACCCGATAATTGTTCGGGGTATTTGTTCAGCTGCGCGGTCAATCCCATCCGATCGGCAAGCGTCTGCGCCCAGATTGGGTCATAGCGAGCGGCCAGACGCGCCTGAAAGGCGATATTGTCGACCACCTTAAGGCTTGGGATCAGGTTAAACTGCTGGAAAACCACACCTACCGTACCGCGTCGCAATTCTGCACGACCGTTATCGTCAAGTGCCGCAATATCGGTGCCGTTTAAAACGATACGCCCCAGATCAGGGGAATCCAATCCACCAATCAGGTGCAAAAGTGTACTTTTGCCGCTGCCGGATTCACCGGTAAGCGCAAGCGTCTCTCCCGCGTCCAGCTGTAACCCAACGCCACGCAAGACTTCGAACGGGCCGTCAGCAGTGGCATAAGTTTTCTGAACATTCTCAACAGTAAGCAACATATTCCCTCGCGCGTTGAACATGACTTAGCATAGGTCAACGCAAAGGGAACGGTGCTGCGGCGTTTAGGCGCTTATGATTTCGACCCTATTCCCAACCGGATCAAACGCAAAAAAACGATTAACATCAGGTAGAGACGTATCCCAGCGAACTTCAAACTCTGCTCGCTGCAAGCGTCCGGCCAATGCCTCAATCTCACTTGTCACAAAGGCTGGGTGCGCTTTGGTCGCTGGATTGAAATTCGGATCGACACCAAAATGAACCTGCATCGAACCAACGCTTACCCAGAACCCGCCCCTATCTTGCAATGGTATAGGTTTGGGGATTTCGACCATTCCTAGTAAACCAACATAAAAGCCCCGCATAGCGGGCTCGGCCCCCTGCGGCAGCGCGAGTTGGATGTGATCTAAAGTTTGGATCATTGCGCACCCATAATGTATACTTTCGCATACCAAAATTCAGTCTCGGCGACAACGATATTGTGACCTGACGTTTCTCTGGCCGTGCAGGTCGGACTTTGTAAGTTACCACCAAATCATTCGGGAGGCTTCAATGACTGAAATCGTAATTCTTGGCGGCGCACGCACTGCTGTGGGCACTTTTGGTGGATCGTTGGCGGGTACACCGCCGATTGATCTTGGTACTGTTGTGGCAAAGTCTGCAATGGAGCGTGCTGGCGTTGCAGGCGACCAAATCGGCCACGTTGCATTTGGGCATGTGATCAACACAGAGCCGCGCGACATGTACCTTAGCCGTGTCGCAGCGATGAATGCGGGCGTTCCTGACACCACCCCGGCGATGAACGTGAACCGGCTTTGCGGGTCGGGCATTCAGGCGATTGTATCTGTTGTACAGTCGCTGATGCTGGGTGATGCGCAGTTCGGCCTTGCTGGCGGTGCGGAAAACATGAGCCGCTCACCTTACATCCTTTCTGATGCCCGCTGGGGCGCAAAGATGGGTGACATCAAATCCCAAGATATGATGCTGGGTGCGCTTAACTGCCCGTTTGGAACAGGCCACATGGGCGTCACGGCTGAAAATGTCGCGGCAGAGCATGGGATCACCCGCGAAGACCAAGATGCATTCGCGATGCTTAGCCAAGAACGGGCAGCAGCGGCGATCGAAGGCGGTTACTTTGATAGTCAAATCGCGCCGGTACAGGTGCGAGTCAAACGCGACACGGTTGATTTCGTACGCGACGAACACCCAAAAGCCAGCACAATGGAAAAGCTGGGCAGTCTTCGTCCCGTGTTCCAAAAAGACGGGACCGTTACTGCGGGCAATGCATCTGGCCTAAACGATGGTGCAGCAGCAGTGGTTCTGGCAACGGCTGATGCAGCAGAAAAGGCCGGGCTTACACCCAAATTCCGCGTTCTTGGTTACGGTCACGCGGGTGTGCGACCCGATGTTATGGGGATTGGCCCTGTTCCTGCGGTCCGCAACCTGCTTGAAAAAACTGGCCTATCCGCAAGCGACTTCGACGTAATTGAATCGAACGAGGCTTTCGCATCGCAAGCGTTGGCAGTCAGCAAAGAGCTTGGGTTCGACCCTGCACGCGTGAACCCAAATGGCGGCGCAATCGCGCTAGGCCACCCTGTTGGTGCGACCGGTGCGATTATCACGGTAAAAACCATGTACGAATTGGAACGGACTGGCGGCAAACGCGGTCTGATCACAATGTGCATCGGCGGCGGTCAGGGTATCGCACTGGCGATTGAGCGTATCTGATCTAGCACTCCAGATCTAAAGATGGTCGCGCGTTCTGCTGGACGCGCGGCTTTTCTTATTTCGTGGGATAGTCTCGCACGAACACCCACTGATCCCCCTCGGAAAGGTCGGGGTCATAGGCATAGCCGCCACTGCTGAAACCTTTGATATCTTCAGGGTCGGTCAGGCGGTTCTCAACTACGTACCGCGCCATTGCACCACGCGCGCGTTTGGCGAAGAAGCTAACGATGCGCGGCTTGCCGTCTTTGACTTCCATGAACTGTGGCGTGATCACGCGCAGCTTCAGCGCATTCAGATCAACCGCGCCAAAGTATTCTTGGCTGGCGCAATTCACCAGCACTTGGGCATCTACCTCGGCAGCTTGGGCATTCAGCGCCTTGGCAATAATATCGCCCCAATAGTCGTACAAAGATTTGCCGCGCCGGGTTTTCAGCTTGCTACCCATCTCCAAACGGTAGGGCTGCATCGCGTCCAGTGGGCGCAATAGCCCGTAAAGCCCTGACAGGATGCGCAGATGGTCCTGCGCCCAGATCATATCATCCTCGGATAGGGTCTTTGCTTCTAGTCCCTGATAGGTATCGCCATTAAACGCCAAGGCAGCGGGTTTTACTGCATCAGCGTTGGGTTCTGCGGCGAACGCTTTGAAACGGTCGCGATTCAGGCGGGCCAGATCATCAGACAAATGCATCAGCTTTTTCAGCTCTGCCAAAGTCAGATTGCGTGCGGTTTTTGATAAACGCACTGCGTCTTCCTGAAACGCGGGCTGCGTGGGGGTAATCCCGACCGGTTCCATATCAAGAGCTTTGGCAGGGGATACAACGACGAGCATGACAATCTTCCTTTCGAATTGCCGGAAGATGTAACACGGAGGGCCGTGGTGACCAGACCTTAGTTCAATTGAACCTGCAACGGATACTGCCCATCCTCAAATGGACCAAAGAAATCATCCACATCGGGGTGATCCACAGGTTCGCCAGAATAGTCAGCGATCAAGTTCTGTTCGGACACATAAGCCACGTAAAAGCTTTGGTCATTTTCAGCCAAAAGGTGATAAAACGGCTGGTCTTTCTTGGGCCGGCTGTCCTCTGGAATGGCATTATACCACGCGTCTGTGTTCGAAAACATCGCGTCCACGTCAAAAACCACCCCTCGGAAGGGATGCTTGCGATGGCGGACCACTTGGCCAAGATGATATTTCGCGCGCGTCTTGAACATAGTTTGAATATATGGCCCATAGACCCCTAAAGTCCACGGTGCGCGACACGTTTTAAGGAAACAGACTGTGAATATGATCTTAACAGTGCTGAATATTACAGCACCCGTTTTCATTTTGGCCGCTATTGGATTCGCATGGGTGAAACTAGGTTTTGAATACCGTGTTGAGTTCGTCACCCGCCTTACGATGACACTATCGGTGCCGTGCCTGATCTTTGTCGCGCTAATGAAAACCGAGATCGAGCCCGAGGCGCTGGCTGCCTTATCGCTTGCGTCACTGGTAGCTTATCTCATTGTAATGGCCGTGAGTTTCGCACTGGTCAAAATCGCAGGGCTAGACATCCGTACGTTTCTCGCTCCGCTCGTTTTTGGGAACACCGGGAATTTGGGCCTGCCGCTCGCGCTTTTTGCATTTGGCGAGATGGGGTTTGGTTACGCTGTCGTCGTGTTTGCAGTCATGGCGATCTTGTCATTTACGATCGGCGTTTGGATCGTTTCAGGTGGTGGATCACTGAAACGTGTTGTCCAAGAGCCTTTGGTTGGCGCCACTCTTTTAGGCGCTTTATTTCTTTGGCAAGGTTGGCAAACGCCGATGGTTTTGACGAATACGCTGGAACTGATCGGCCAAATGGCGATTCCCATCATGTTGATTACCCTTGGCGTGGCCGTTGCCCGGCTTGAGACCAAAGCAATGACACAAGCCATGTGGCTGTCAGTGATCAAGGTCATCATCTGTGTCGCCGCATCATGGGCGGCGGCGGCTTGGTTCCGGCTTGATCCTGTTGCGGCGGCGGTTCTTATCGTTCAAATTGCGACCCCGGTGGCGGTCACTTCGTATCTGTTGGCCGAAAAATACGGGGCCGATGCGCAGCCTGTTGCAGGGCTTGTCGTTGCCTCGACCCTGCTGTCAGTCATCTATTTGCCGATTATCCTTGCTTTTGTGATCTGATCTACCTGCCTTTGGCATTTGCAGATCGGTCTGAACACGCTATCGTGTTAAAAAAACAAAATGAGCGAGAGGCAAATGAGCAGTTTCTTTCGCGCTATGGCACTGATGCTTGTTCTAGGCAGCTGTGGAGGTCCGAGCCATAACTCGGCCCCGCGGAACCTAGATGATGCATGCAGCATTGTGTCCGAGCGCCCAGAGTATTTACGCGCTTTCCGCGCCGTTGAACGCAAATACGGCGTGCCTGTGCCATCACTGATGGCGATCATCTATCAGGAAAGCAAATTCATCAGTAACAACCGTCCGCCGCATCGCTATGCGCTGGGTGTGATCCCAGTCGGGCGACAGTCCTCTGCAGTTGGGTATAGTCAGGCGCTTGATGGCACTTGGAAAGAATACCAAGAGTCTGTCGGTGGCTCCCGCGCGAGCCGCCAAAACATTCGTCACGCAACGGATTTCATGGGCTGGTACATGGCACAGACCGTTGATGCGACAGGCGTTCCAATTCATGACACGCGCAACCAATACTTGGCCTATCACGATGGCCGTACCGGGTATTTGCGTGGAACTTGGAAATCAAAAAGCTGGCTAATCCGTATCGCCGGAGAGGTCGAAGCCCGCGCCGTCATGTATGATGCGCAGTTACGATCCTGCCGGAAACGGTAACAAAAAAGGCGGCCTTCGCGGGCCGCCTTTTTCTTTATCTATATAGGCAAACTTAGTTGCTGCGATTACGCGTTTCAGCCTGAATGTTGAACAGGATGTCCCGAACGCGCCCACCTTTGGCAAGATCATTCAAAATCACAGTTGTTTGCGTGCCCACATCGTCGGTCACAATCCACTGACGCAGCTCTACCGGGTTAGCTGTAAACACTAGCTGGATGTTCCCATACTCGGGGTGATCGGGGTCTTGGGCCGTAACCGTGGTTGTTGTGCCGTCAGAGGTCACACCCGTGACCATGTTCTCTTGCCTTAGGTTTACGTTCTCACGCAAGATCAGCCCAAGTGGAGTCTGGTTCAGCGGATAGCGATCTGGTCCCGCGTTTGATCGCGGATCAAAGATCGCAAGCGAACCGCCGCCGCCAATAACGAGCGTATTATCGGGCGCATTATATTCGAACCGAATGCGGCCCGGGCGCTTAATATAGATCTGGCCGGTCGAAAGCGTGCCGTCTTGGTTAATCTGCGTGAACCCGCCCTGCGCTGTTTGCAGTTGGTTCAGATATTGCGAAATCTGCGCAAGGCTAAGCTGTTGCGCGGATGCGGCGCCTGCATAAACAGCAAGCCCCACAGCTAGGACGGTGTATAGGATACGTTTTATCATGCTCTTTACCTATGTGTTTGGGCAGGAACTTCCAGCCTCAGATAGGACAAAGACAGCATTTATCACAGTGTTAGGCGATATCACGCCCGCTGATTTTAAATAACAGCGGCTCTCTGATTTGTTCAGAGAGCCGCCGATCGCCTTAAAATACAGTGATTTCAGGCTATTGAACCCAGATTTCAACCCGGCTGTGGCTCGCGCCTTCGACTTGTCCGTCATTACATGTCGCAGACGAGATGCCGCCAAACCCATGCGATGAAAGTGTCAGGTTGTTACCAACCACGACATCCGGCGCGTAGCTCATGAATGCTGCTTGCATCTCTGCCGCGGCAGCGGCCGAAGCGGCCAATGCCGCCTCTGATCCGTTGGTGTTGTCCGTAAAGCCGACAAACATAACCTCTTTGCCGACCATATCTGACGCGGCAAGCGCCGCTGACAGGCTTTCGAACATGGCTCGGTTCCATCCACCTTCGACGCCGCTTGTTGGGCCGCCGATCATCGTGGGCGACAGGCGCTTGGCCTCAAACAGGCGTTGGAACATCTGCGCAGCGGCAAGGCGCTCGTTTTCATCAAAGTCACCGCCCAACAGACGGTTGAGGCGGCGGTTCTTTTCCACTTCATCCTGCCCAGCAGCTGAGAAGTTATCAAAACCTTCTGCCGAAATCAGGCGCTGCGCTGTCGTGCTTGCAGCAAAGTCGAACATATCGGACACCAGTGTTGTCTCGGGCACGGTATCAAAGCTGATCATAAGCGGACGGATCAATGGGTAATCGCCAGACACAACGTTAAACGCATTCAAAGCGACTGGCGCATCGCATTCCCCCGACACGGGCAAAGTGATGTTGTCTTCGGAATCCTCAATACCAACGACGCTGATGGCGCCAGCGAACTGGTTCACTGAAGATGCAATGCTAATGCCGTCAGCCATCGTCAGGATATTGCCCGCGATGGTTTTGCCTGCTGGTTCCATCACCAGTTTTACAAGCTCTGTCCGGACGGTTGAATTCATTGGCAATTGCAGCGGCAAGATGGCCATATCCGGCCCACCGATTTCAGACCAGTTCTTGATCTCTCCTGCGTAAATACCAGCGAGTTCTGACATTGAGACGCCATCGACCTCAACACCTGGTGCAACAATAACGGCAAAGGCACGCACGCCGAGCAGTTGATCGCTTAGCGCTGGCGCAGTCGCCCAATCTGTTGCTGATGAATAAGCCGCATCCGCTGATCCGCGCATTGTGACTGTACTGATGACAGCATTCGAAGGCTCGCCAGGCTGAGCCATGTGGATGTTTGCGGTTTCATTCGTCGCCGCGCTGTCCATTGCGATGTTACCAGCGGACCCGACTTCTACAGTGGCGCTTGACTGGCCCGTCATCGCATATGAACCAACGACGCTACGGTATATTGTGTCAAAGATCGGCGCAGTGAAGCTCACAACAAATTCGTCTGCGCCACCTGTTACGGCGACACTTTCTTCGGCAACGACACCTTGGAAAGCAGCGTTCGTCAGACCGAAATCATTGTCCGAAATCACCTGAACGCAGCCAGCACCGTAACAGACGACCTGTGACGCAGGGACGCTGACGCGGCCAACAGAGGTTTCGACCGAAACCATAGTCCCGTTATATCCAACGATTTCCCCGTCAACGCTGATAAAGCCGTCAACCGACCGAAGCTCTACCGGCTCGGCAAATAATGCAGTTGGTGCAACTGCACACAAAAGCGCAGCAGTCATATTCTTCAGCGTGATCATTCTTAGCTCCAGTGACCATTCGTTCGCGAGAGAGGTGGAACTCGCAACTTTTTGGATCGACGCAGCTGGCAAGACTTTGTCGATCGACCCCTTCAAACACAAACGGTGCTGACACTCACAACAATCACTTAGCCTTGTTGAGTTTCTTGATACCTGCGGAAAACCGCCGATACAACTGTATGGGCGTCCACTTGTGCCAAACTTAGGTGCATCAGCAACAGAAATAGGTGAACAGGTACAGGTACAATTGGTCCCGCACTTTCGCTGGTTGATCAAACTTCAATCAGAAACAACCACTTGGCGTCGAATACCGCGCATCTTGCAAACCTAGAGTCCCAAGATACATTCAGCCGATTCTACGAGGTTGCGTTTTTATCCTCAGCGGCATCACCTAGCGTAAGCCCTGCAAAATCAAACAACTTTGGGTCAAGCAGATGCGATGGACGAGCGTTCATCAACGACCGGAACATGACCTGCCGCCGACCGGGACTATTTTTTTCCCAACCATCCAGAATTCGCTTAACCTGTTGGCGCTGCAATCCATCTTGTGAGCCACAAAGGTCACAAGGAATGATGGGATAGTTCATCGCATTGGCGAATTTTTCGCAATCGACCTCGGCCACATGGGCAAGTGGGCGATAAAGGAAAAGATCACCCTCTTCGTTCACCAGTTTTGGCGGCATCGTCGCCAAACGACCGCCGTGAAACAAGTTCATGAAAAACGTTTCAAGCATATCATCGCGATGATGCCCCAAGACAACGGCAGAACACCCTTCTTCACGCGCGATACGGTACAGGTTGCCGCGGCGCAGGCGTGAACAAAGAGCGCAGAACGTGCGACCAGCAGGTACCTTGTCCATCACGATAGAATAGGTGTCTTGGTATTCGATCCGATGAGGTACACCCATCTTTTCTAAGAATTCAGGCAGTACGGTCGCCGGAAAGCCAGGCTGGCCCTGATCAAGGTTACAGGCCACAAGCTCAACCGGCAGCAACCCGCGCCATTTCAGTTCATATAGAATGGCCAACAGCGTGTAGCTATCTTTGCCGCCAGAAAGGCAGACCAGCCATCGCACCGGAGGTGCGTCAGGATCGCGTGCATCGCGTTCGATCATGCCGTACTGCTCTATCGCCTCGCGCACATTCTGCACGATGCGTTTACGTAGCTTCTTGAACTCGGTGGTTTTGGGCGCACCGTAGAACAGCGGATGGATATCGTCGGCTTCATCTAACATAGGCGTCCTATGCCAGATGATGCGGTGCAATCCAATCTTTTGTTAACGGCTCAACGCACTGATTGCCCCAACGTATGTCACGACAATTGACACTATTCCGACGCCCCAAAACCCCGACCGCAAACCGCTAGCACCAACCCAATATGCCGCGAGGAAGCCAACCCGCGCGATCAAATAAACCAACGCCGCTGTTGCTGTTATCTGCGTTTGCCCTGACAAGACCACCACAACTAAGGCCGCAGGTACATACATCGCCGACGATTCCACGGTATTACGCAATGCCCGCCCCGATCGCCCTGCAAACCCATCGCTGGATAGCGGTTGCGACCGATCCGTCATGACAAAGCCCACACCTTTGCTGCGTACAGTATACAAATGCTGCCCGAATGCCGCGACAAATGTCAGCGTCCCGATTCCCAGTATTGCGATAAGTTCCATGTTTCACCTCCAGTTACTTTCGAATCGAAAGCTACCATGCGAACAGTAACTTTCAAATTGAAAGTTTGATTCAATCATTGCTCCGGTGTAGAATTAAGGCATGAAAACAGATCACCGTAGCCCCTGCCCCATCTCTAGCTTCCTTGATTTATGGGGTGACCGCTGGACGCTGATCATCATCCGCGACATGCTGGTCGGGAAACGGCGGTTCAGTGATCTTGAGGCCGGAAACGAACGGGTGCCGGCCAGCATACTCGCAAATAGGATGAAACAGCTGACGGAACTCGGCGTTGCGAAACGTGTTCAGTATTCAGAACGCCCACCTCGGTATGAATATCATCTGACTGATAAGGGCAAAGCGCTCCGGCCTGTCCTCATTGCGATGAGCAACTGGTCAGAGGAAAACCTAGATGACAGATGGCACACGCCCGATTGGTTCCGCGAAGGTCGCGGCGCGCCCGGCAGAGATTAATCAGGTACGTTGTCTACGCCGCCAGTAGCCCAAGGGTGGCATCGGCCGATACGACGAATGGTCAGCCAGCTTCCCTTGATTGCGCCGTGCTTTTCCAGCGCCTCAAGTGAATAAACCGAACAAGTCGGGTGGAAACGGCAGCTATTCCCGATCCATGGCGACAATACCAAACGATATGCGCGAACGGGCAATGAAACGACGTAAGCCAAGGGGGTCATGCGTGCACCTTTTTCAACGCGCGGCGTAAATCCGCGATCAACGTATCAAAAGGTAGGGTCGCAGTCACATCTTTACGACCGACCAGCACGTAATCCCAGCCATCAAGCCCCATTTCAGGCAAAACGGCACGGGCAACTTCGCGCAACCTGCGCTTGGCACGGTTGCGGGCGACAGCATTGCCGACTTTCTTGGAACAGGTGTACCCAACGCGAATCCCCTCTGCTTCGCCCTCAGCCCGTTTTCGGGCTTGCAGGTGAATACCGGGGGTTCCTTGGCGACGCGCACTTGACGCACGCACAAAATCCGCACGCTTTTTCAGGACGTGCAGACAAACGGAAACCGCCGGAGTGCCGTCAACAGGCCCAACCGGCGGTTTCAAATCGCTCAAAACGTGCTAACGCTTACGCGCTTAGCTTCGCACGGCCTTTGGCACGGCGATTGTTCAGGATCTTACGGCCAGCTTTAGTAGCCATCCGTGCGCGGAATCCGTGGCGGTTCTTGCGAACCCGGTTTGATGGTTGGAACGTGCGCTTCATCGCGTTCTCTCCGGTTCGAGGCCAAACCCCAGAAGGGATTCGAAGCCGATCAACATTTCAGACCTGTCCTTTAGAGAGGAGACCACTGCATGTCAACGCGCGAAGCCCCCTGAAACTGCAACAATTCCAATAAAGTCAGAGTCGCAAATGTTTCAGTGATCTCGGCCAAACCAGTGAAAACTGAAATAACCGCACGTTTCCTATCAACGCGTCGTGATGCGGGTACCGCCCGCCACAATATATGTCCATCTATGGTGCGACACGCTGCCCCGCTACAGGATGACCATGACCACCACCGCCACACACCCCCTGATCCGAAAACTGCCGCTGATCACAATTATCACCGTCGCAGTAATTGGTACGTATCTTTTGCGTGACAAGCTGACATTCGAAGCCTTAGCCGAGAATCGCGAGGCCCTGCTGGCATTTCGTGACAACAACTACCTTGTTACCGTGATGGCGTTCATGGCTGCATATATTGTGATCGTGGCCTTTTCCTTGCCCGGCGCAACAATCGCGACCCTTACTGGGGGCTTTCTGTTTGGCGTCTTTCCCGGTGCATTATTCAACATGACCGCTGCCACAATCGGCGCGACGGGTATCTTCCTTGCTGCGCGCTGGGGGTTTGGCGAAGCCCTAAGCCAAAAACTCGATAGCGCCGAAGGCATGGTGAAAAAGGTAAAAGCCGGGATCAACGATAACCAATGGTCGATGTTGTTTCTGATGCGCCTTCTTCCGGTCGTCCCGTTCTTTTTGGCTAACCTGATTCCATCATTCTTGGGCGTCCCATTGCACCGATTTGTTGTTTCCACGTTCTTTGGGATCATCCCGGGCGCTGTGATCTACACATCGGTCGGCGGAGGCTTGGGCGAAATATTTGCCAAAGGCGAAGCCCCAAACCTTGGCATCATCTTCGAGCCAGCTATCCTTTTCCCTATCATCGGATTGTCGGCGCTTGCTGCCCTTCCCATTGCGATCAAAGCCATCCGCGGCAAGAAAGGCCTTTAAACCATGAACCGTATCAAAACAGATATCTGCATCATCGGCGGCGGCTCTGGCGGGCTGTCGATTGCGGCAGGCGCGGTTCAGATGGGTGCAAAGGTCGTCTTGATCGAAGGTGGAAAAATGGGTGGCGACTGCCTGAACTATGGCTGCGTCCCATCCAAGGCACTGATCGCGTCAGCCAAACAGGCCTATGCAATGTCGCACGGTGGCCAGTTGGGCGTTGCTGAAACCGACGCTGTCGTCGATTACGCCGCAGCCAAAGACCACGTTCATGATGTGATCGCCACGATCGCCCCGGTCGATAGTGTCGAACGGTTCGAAGGTTTAGGCGTTCATGTCATCCAAGAATACGGCCGCTTCATTTCAGAAACCGAAGTTCAAGCAGGCGACACGATCATCACTGCGCGGCGTTTTGTCGTGGCAACCGGATCCGGCCCGCTGGTTCCGCCCATTCCTGGATTGGATGACGTCACTTATTACACAAATGAAAACATCTTTGATCTGCGCGAAAAGCCCAAGCACCTGATCATTATCGGCGGCGGCCCCATCGGGATTGAAATGGCACAAGCCCACCGTCGACTTGGTTGCAATGTAACTGTGATCGAAGGCGCAAAAGCGCTGGGTAAAGACGACCCAGAGCTTTCTCAAATCGTTCTCGACACCCTACGCGAAGAAGGCGTGAACATCATTGAAGATGCCCAAGCCGAAAAAATCAGCGGCAAAGGTGACACGATTACTGTGCATACGGCCAAGGGTGACTTTACCGGATCGCACCTGTTGATGGCCGTTGGGCGCAAGGTGAACACGGATAAACTAGACCTTGATAAGGGCGGTATCGAACATGACCGCCGTGGGCTAAAGGTTGGCCATAACCTGCGATCCATCAGCAATAAAAGGGTCTACGCCGCTGGTGACGTCGCGGGCGGGCTGCAGTTCACGCATGTTGCTGGCTACCACGCAGGTGTTTTGATCCGGTCGATGCTATTCGGCCTGCCATCAAAGCAACGGACAGATCACATCCCTTGGGCGACCTACACTGACCCCGAATTGGCGCAAGTTGGACTAACCGAAGCACAGGCCAAAGAAAAACATGGCGACAAGGTCGAAGTCGTACGGTTCGAATTTCACCATAACGACCGCGCAATCGCAGAACGCAAAACCAAAGGCCTGATCAAGGTCATGGTGCTAAAAGGACGCCCCATCGGCGCATCAATCGCGGGCCATCAAGCGGGTGAATTGATCGGAATGTGGGCCATGGCCATCGCCAATAATATGAAGATGTCCGACATCGCGAACACCGTTCTGCCCTACCCCACCATTACTGAGGTTAACAAACGCGCTGCGGGTGCCTATTTTAGCCCAAGACTTTTTGAAAACCCGGCGGTCAAACGTGTCGTCGGCTTTGTGCAGCGGTGGTTGCCATAGCGAGGAATAATGACCAACTCACTTTCCGGCCGCTTTCTGATTCTCACGGTAGTTTTCGTGATGTTGGCCGAAGTGTTCATTTTCGTCCCCTCCATCGCACGATTTCGCCAAGACTATCTGCTTGCTCGGCTTGAACGGGCGCAGCTTGCGTCACTTGCGCTCGAAGCGGACGATATGATCAGCCCAGCTCTCGAGGCGGAGCTGCTGGAAAACGCCGAAGTCTATAACGTCGTGTTGCGGCGCGATGACATGCGGCAGCTGGCCTTGTCATCACCAATACCGTCACCAATCACGGCAACATATGACATGCGCGCACCGACCAGCATGACGCTGATCGCTGATGCTTTGCGAACATTGCTAGACGCCGAAGAACGGGTCATTCGGATCATCGGGAACCCTGTGCGCGATGGCGGACTATTGATCGAAGTCACAATCGACGAAATGCCGCTACGTGCCGCAATGCTCAAATACGGCTGGAACATCCTGATCCTATCGGCATTTATCTCTGTCGTGACCGCAGGCCTGTTGTTCTTTGCCGTTCGCAAATTGCTCGTCACGCCGATCAAGGGCGTCGTCGCTCATATGGAAGCCTACGCCAAATCCCCCGAAGACGCGCGACAGATCATTACGCCCTCTGCCAGCATCAAGGAACTGCGGGCCGCCGAAGAGTCATTGCAGATGATGCAGACCCAACTGACCAGCGCCCTGAAACAAAAGGAACGGCTTGCGCAGCTTGGCAGCGGCGTTGCCAAGGTCAGCCATGACCTACGTAACATCCTAACCTCCGCGCAGTTGTTCACGGACCGGATCGAAGGGTCAGAAGACCCGCTGGTTCAGCGCATGGCACCCAAGCTGGTTGGGTCAATCACGCGCGCCGTGCACCTATGCGAAACGACACTGGCATTCGGTCGCGTCGAAGAACCCGCCCCGTCCCTGTCGCGCGTCAACCTTGCGCAAATCGTAAGTGACGTGATCGACAGTGAACGGCTGGCCGCAGGCGACTACCCCCTATCATTCTCCGAGGATATTCCTGCCTCGATGACACTGCGCGCCGACGGTGAACAATTGTACCGCGTCATTCAGAACCTCGTCCGCAACGCACGTCAGGCCATCATGGCCACCAATAAACCCGGCGAAATCGGCCTTCACGCCCACGAAGACGATGACCGCTGGCACCTTACAGTATCCGACACCGGGCCAGGCCTTCCACCAAAGGCACAAGAACACCTATTCCAACCTTTCCAAGGCGGCGTACGAAAAGGCGGGGCCGGACTGGGCCTTGTGATCGCAGGCGACCTAATCCGAGGCCACGGTGGACGGCTACGACTGGACAGCACCGACGAGGCAGGCACAACATTCGTCATCGAACTGCCCAAAGCCGACCTTGCCCTTACGGAAGCAAATGAATGACAAAATAATCGAAATTGGGCCTTGCGCCCAACCGCCAGCACGTCTAAATCCCCCCTAACGCGGATTGGTAGCTCAGTTGGATAGAGTACTTGACTACGAATCAAGGGGTCGGGGGTTCGAATCCTCCCCAGTCCGCCATTTTTCTTTTATCCATGATTTTGTCCTTTGTTTTTAAGAAACTTATGATCTTGAGTTGGAACTTGCTTCAAGAGTTGGAACTTTTCTGTTCCTACTATCGTCTTTTGGAGGTCCGCAGACTTTGAGTATCTCGTTGCTTCGCCTTCGGTCTCGTGGCCTAGAATAGCCATACGCTGGTCCGCCGACGCACCATTTTCTTTGAACATCGCTGCCCGTCCTTTTCGAACACCGTGTGCTGTCTTGCCTTTATCCAGTCCTGCCGAAACTGCGGCCTTTGAGAACCATTGTGCCGCACTCTTAGGTGAACGTGATTTTCCAGTTTGCGTCGTCAGGAAAGTAAAGTGAGCTGGTTCGACCGCAAGGCACGACGCTAAGTCTTCGGTCGCTGCAAACCAGTCTGGTCCATCGACATAGAATGGTGATATCGCCAAGCTCTTGGATTTCTGGCGGGTGTAAGATAACCAACCATCATTTGACACCATCGCTCTCGTTAGGTGACAGGTGTCGCCAATGGCCGCACATGTGCGATACATCAACTCGAACGCCAATCTCTCTTTAGTACCGATTGCCCAATGATCACGGAAGGCTTGAAAGTCTTCGCGTGTCCAAGGTGTGAAGCCATCCGATTTAGCTGTGTCTCGCATAGCGACAAGTCTGGCCACGTTGGTCTCGACCATGCCATGTTGATCCCAAAACCTGCAAAGTGAACGCCAAACCTTGAGCCGGTTGTTTGCGGCATGACCATCAAAGCGCGACAAATCCTTCTTAATATGGCGAGCGGTCAATTCTTCGAGCTGGGCAGTGCCAACCCTCGTGCGGATATCTTCGCAACGGGAGCGCCAGCGCTCCTTGGTGCTGTCAGCGAGGCCAAGAAAATTCGAAGATCCCAGATAGGCAGTGACACCCGCACCAATAGTGCCCTTTGAAAAGCTTTTCGGTTCAGGCTTAAGGCTATTACCGGATGCGGCCAAATAAGCATGTAGGAATTTTTCATGGTCTTTGGACAAGTCAGGCATTGGAACGGCTTTCTGGCCCTTTGGTTTGAAGTACCAACGTGGGTTACCGCTTGGCCAAAACCCAGATTGGTTCAGGTACTTCAAACGCACCCCGTTTCGAATATGTTGTCGATGTCTCCGCATTTTTTGACTGCTCCTTCGAGATTGCCCGCTTCATGTGGATCGATAAAGTATACACGCACGAAGCCGCCGCCATGCACATCAGCAGCAATAACAGGTATTCCCGCGTTCTCGGCACCCTTGATAGCCGTTGTAACGAGTTGTGGTGTGGTGCGGTGTTTGCTCATTTGACGTCATCAACAACAAGAGACGTTACCGTATCGGCCCGAAAAGAGGTCGATTCTGCTAATTCATCCATGTATGGAAGCCTGACTGGCATAGCGAAATGATCCTAATTCGTTGTTTTGCATTTTTTGATGGATGCTGATCTGCTTGAGGTCTTGATCGATGAGTCTCGACAGAATTTTTCCCAGTTTCGGAGGGTGACATATTTTTTTGATTGACCAATTGGTATATGCTCAAGACAGCCTTGCTTGATGAGCGCGCGCACTTTGGCTGCACTGAGGCCCACCAACTGGCCCAGCTCTCTTGGTGACATCACTCGATCCTCAATATGCATCCTGACCTCTCCTGTGCGATTTAGCGTGCATTTTGAGCCAAGCTCTGCAAATGTGCAGGAAATGGCATCGTCAAGCTATGACTTGCCATAATTGACAAATAAAATCAACATAAGTTTGCCTAAAATGACAAATTCATCTCACTTTTTACTAGCGATTGGCGAACGGCTAACGCTTATCAGGTTAGAAAATGGGCTCTCTCAGTCAAAAATGGCAGAACAGTTGGGTGTATCCATGAGGGCCTATCACAGCTACGAAAAGGGTGAGCGAGGTTTGCCCATTGAAGCGATCCAGAACTTTTGCTCTGCTTTTGACAGAAGTGCGGATTGGTTGTTGTTCGGAAACGATGCCGACACCAACGGCGATATCCGTGTTTCAGACTATGAGGTCATGGCGAACAACCTCGATCAATACATAATGTCTGAGGATATCTTGATTTCCACCCACAACGTTATCAAGGTCACGGGGATGTGGCTTAAATCATGCCAAAATGGAGCTCCAGCACCATTTGAAATCATAATGGCATGGGTCGATGCATTGAAGGAGTAACAGATGGACCTAAACAAAAAAAGAGTTGTTCGGCTTGCTATGCGAGAAGCGATGAAGATCGAAGCTGACAGAAAAACGTCAGCACATCCCGTTACGAAAAGCAGGCTATTGTCAGCAATCGGAGGCTTCATGATCGCATTCACGGTCATGATTGCATTTGGGTCTCGACTAGGAACGTCTCAAGAGGTGGCGATTATTGGCTTCGTTGGCTCATGGGTATCGCTCCCTATAGCCGCAGCATTCATACTGGGAAAAGCGCATGAGCGACTGCAGATCCGCAACATTCTGAGGAGTATGTGACAGAGATCATTGAGGTTGGTCAACCGTTGTCCAAGAGTATAGGCATGTCCAACAATGACCTGAGCAAAGGCTTAACGCACCCTGTTTCATTGTAAGCGGTGCGTCGATCACACTGGTTTTGGGGCTGGTTCGCGGAATTTTCAAAATGATGCGGGTAATCCGCCCTCTTGGTTGTAGTCTTCATACTCCCACCCAAAGTAGCGGGATAGACGCGGTGCAATTTCGTTCCAGTCTTTGCCTTTGACGCGGTCAACAATCCACTGAACTTCTTTTTCGATTTCGTTTTCGTCGAACGTGTGAACAAATAAATAGTGTCTTCCGAAGATGTTTTTTCGAACTGTTTCGTGGGTTGGTTCATCTGGTCGGTTTGTCATGATGTTTTCTTCGAACCAGCGTGGCGTGCACACCATTAGGGTAAAGATGTCGCCGCCTTCGCCGTCAACTGGGCCAATATCCATATCGACCATGGCAAAAAAGTACTCTGGGTCTTCAGGATAAAATTGTTGGGAATGATCATCCCAAATGCAGAAGCGTTTAATCTCAGCCTTCATCGACATATCCCGCCCCCCAAGGCAACAGTTCTTCTATCCGGCTCTGCCTGTGCCCACTGACTATGGTATTCAGGGTTTGGGTCAGATAGCCATTTGGTTCAATCCCGTTCAGTTTGCAGGTCTCGATGCGAGAGGCAAGGATAGCCCAGTTCTGGGCTCCTGCTTCATGGCCTGCGAACAGGCTGTTCTTGCCCCAAGGCAAGGGGCGGATGGTGCGCTAGACGGAATTGTTGTCGAGTTCGATGCGACCATCACGCAATGAGGACTGGGCGCTGATCTTTAGTAACGCTTGAAAGGCATGGACAGCGGCTATTCGCCACGCAATGAGTCATTCTGGTTGAATTGATATCCGTTCAAATCTGTTGGGGGTAAGCCGCATAACCAAGACCGACTCTAGAGACGCTGGACCCAACTCGCTGAATAAAGTTTAGAGCATATTCGTACCTAAGCTTTGCAATCACTTGCATTTTTTCTTCAGGTAATTCGATCGACGCATCTGAGAGCTTTGGGATGATTGCTTCGAAAACGCCATCAGAGATCAGCCCTTGGTTCTTGGCAATGAATGTTCGCCAGGTGATCTTCTGCGTACCCGGTTTTGTCTCATCAGAGACAGTGCGCAAACCTAAGCAAATCACACTCTTGTTTTCTTGATCTTCTATGAAGCAGTAGGATCCGCTGTTTATGTGGTCATTTTCCATATCGTCTAGCTTAATAGGAACCAATCGAACGGCAGTGAATGGACGCAGGTTCTTGCCGTCGCCACCAAAGGCGATTGTGTTCTGCCCAGGTTGAAGGTCACACGCTGGCGTCGCACAGACCCACCACTCGCCATTTGCTTGCTTGAAAATATGGCCGCAGTCTAGCTGAGCGTCGCCAGCCTTTTGCGGTAGAGTTGAAACGTAGCTATTGTATTGGTTTACAGCGTCTTTTTTGACATCCGCGTCATTCAGGTCGACCCCGTAGTGAGCAGCAAATCCATTGCCAGCAGCATCGTCCGCGTTCACTATCTTTTCTCCAAAGCCCACAAGCTCGTCCTCGATCAGAAAGGATATTGCTTCGGATTGCCTAGCGACATGTTCCTTTAGTTTGAATTCTCTTGATAGTCTTGTGTGCTCTGGAGGAATACCGCTTCGCGCAGGCTCTCGAATGTTATCATAGAACTGTGCAAAGACGCTTGCCTTGGCCAATGACTTGTCTTCTGCAGCAACTCCGATGCTATTGAGAGCATAGCGATATTTCGCTGATAGCAATCGCGAAGGAGTAGGCTGCCAGTCCTCTAGCGCTTGCTGAAGCTCTCCCAACAAGTCACCGGGGCCTTTTCTTACAAAAGCTACAAACCCTTTCGACGTCCGCAGCCATTTGCGGGCGGTATCGGCTTTCCAGCTAAGGCCTTCAACGGTGTGGTCGCTATACTCGTCAAGCCGTGCTTTCTCAGTTTCACGTATGGCCCAATAGACGAATGAGATTAGCTGACCACCTTTCAGACCAACATCAGTACCCCAAGTGTGTAAAGCAGCGAGCGGGCCCTTACCCTGCATGTACTGTGCAATAAGTTCTTTAAAGGATGATTTTGGTTTTCTGAGTTCCAAGTACAAATCATCAGTGAAAATGTCTCTTAGCCGAGCTCGGTCAAAGTCCCCTTCGTCTTCCAGTTCATCGAGCTTCTCGTCTAGTAGCACCAGGCCACTTTTGACCCTTTCGTCGAACTGTGAGGTACAGCTCTGCATTAACGAAACAAGGCACTCGGTCATTACTTTGTCCAAGTCATCTTCACCCGTGTGAACGAGGATAAGATTGAAGTGTTTGTTCGAGACAACCATGCGAAGAATTTCTCTGGCTTTCGTACCACCTAAACCGCCAGCTTCTCCTTCCAGATTATAGTCGAGCACAAGAAGATCAGATTGATGAAGATGATCGGCTAGTTGAGATGCGTCTTCCTGTGGCTTAGTGCCAGCTGCAACTTCTTTCGGCGTAGGTGCCAACGCATCGTGGATATCGATTACAAATCCAGGCTTTTGACCGCGAAACTCCCGAATTACTTGCAGCGGTTCATTCGGATTTTTCGTCGCCCAATCTTTGTTGGACGAGCGCGCCTCCAAGGCCTCATCTTTGGCGGCACCCACTATCTTTGAGTTGAGAATTTCTTCCCACGTTGGGTATTGGTCGTCGACAATGAGAACCGATCGCAATGGCTCGATAAATGCTTCGCGTATCAGGTCGGAAAATGTAGCCACTTCAGACAAAGCGTGCTCCCTTGAAATCAATTAAAAAATTCGCACCGCTCAGCACTCTCTTCTCGCGTTCACTCAAGTGCTCGATGGAATGGCCGCCAGCCATCAAATTGACCCGGCAAAGATAGAGCCCGATGCCACGTCCACCGCTCGACTTTCGTGTGAAGAACATCTTGAAAAGACTCTCTTGGTCCAAAGGGTCAATTCCAGGGCCATTGTCGGAAATGATTACCTTACCGCCCCTAGTAGAAAGATAAACTTCTGGATTCTCCGTATGGGAGTTCACAAGCCAATACACACTATTGTTTACCAGATTTACAAAGACTGGTAGAAGTCTGGAAGGCTGTTCTTCGATAGAAAACGCCTCGAACTCTTCAGACGCATGTATCCTGATATCTCGACTAGATGCGACAACTCCGAAGAAGCCCAACAGGTAATTCATGATTTCTTTGCCAGTAAGAATCCGTCTCGTCCGAGTGCCTGACACTTTGAGAGGTGAAAGGAATTCAAGTTGCTGACTTAGCGCCTCAAAACCCTCTTGGACCAGCTGAGTCCCAGGCACATCCCCAACGCTTCTGATTTGTCGGATACCCTCTCGAATCATGCGTTCGTTACTGTTGAGCTCATGCCCTAAAATTTCGACAGTAACACCCAATTGCGCTACTTGGTTGAGTCGGTTCAGATCGTCACGAAGCGCCGTATTGTCCGCCATTCCTTGGCGGGCAATAAGCTCGATGTTGATATTCTCACTCATGACCTCGAGAGTGTCCAAGTAGGATTGGAAGGTCTCTTCGTTCTCTGCGTCGAGCTTAGCTTGGAGCGCTTTCATTTCTTCTAGCGCTTCGTCTAAGCCAAGCTGATTCAATCGAACTCGTTCGACGAGCGGCATTGCCAGTGAGTGGAAAATCTTATTGCGCTCGTCAAAGAGGGCGCTCACACGATTTCTTTCTGATCCCTGCAACGCGTCTATGGATTTGCGCCAAGCTCTGAGCCGAGATTGAAGCCGGCTTGCATGACTGTTGAGTTGTTTTTGTGCGAGTTCATCAGGCCTTGAGGGATTGATTTTTTCAATGGCTTCCGCGCGTTTCTCTTCCAACGACTTGATACGGTCCTGAAGCTCCACAAACATCGACCTGAAATGCCGATAGTCTTCTTCCGCTGATCCAAGCCTAGATGGGGCCCCCGAGAGCCTCAGATCGCTTAGGCGCTCATTCAGACTACTAATTGTTGCTTGAGCATCCTCGAGCCCTTGCTGGTCCGTAATCGATGCTTCAGTCACAATTTGACTGGTGCTTTCATACAATTTGGAGAGAAGTGGCAAAGAATTCTTCAGCCGGCTACGGAATTTTCGAGCATTCTTCTTCGCGAGCTCTCTGCGCTCCGTTTCAGCCTTTTCTGCCAAGTTATTGGCTTGAATTTCAGGCAATAGTTCTCTGCGTAAGCTTGAGTTGCTTCCAAAATATTCATAGGCAGCGCGCTTCAAGATGTTCATTACGATGGCTCGCAATGCTTTTGCGCTGCGGTTATCGATGAAGCCCTCTCGGCCAGCTTTGTCACGAAGGTTGGGGTTTTTTTCTCTGGATATTGCTACCCGCCCAAACATCCGGCGCGCGTTCCAGTATTCCCGACCAGCATTGATACTGCGGTTGGTTTCAATTTCGAAGAAATCGTTGTCGATACGTCCATAAGGTAGGACTCTAAGACCATTGCGAAATAGCAAGAATCCGCCATGTTGACCCGCGAGGCCTTCGAAACGAGCCCAGTCCGCGTCGCTCATAGTCGAGTTGTTTCTCTGCCGTTCATATGTTGCGACGTGAAGACTGAAAGGGCCAACAAAAGTTGTGGGACCTTTGGGTGGCTTAAAATCTTTCGGAGGGTAGATGACGTAGTTGGAGCCGAGCTCGCGCCATTCACCAAATGCTTTTACCTGACCGCGAAAAACGCCATCGGCATCGACGTTGCCTGAGAGAACATGCTCCAATTCCTCTGTCACGGATCGGTTAATCGCCTCTCGTTCGTCTTCAACGATTGGCTTAGAAATATCGCCTACCCAAGTTTCGACTTCATAGGTGAATTCAGGGTCGAAAGCGTTGTGTTCGTTCGAATGTGGATCGACGTACGGATCAGTGAATGCAGACAATGTAGCGAAGAAGGACTCTCTAATTTTGTCTACATTTCCATCGGGCTCGATTGAAGGAAGTTGCGCTCTAAGGTCATAATTGATCTCAGACACAATTAGGGCAGTACCATGCTCTCGCTTGCCGTTCCAAACCAGCCATGGGTCGAAGTGTTTCTCTTCGAAAAGGGCGTTGATAATGGTGCCTGCAATGCGGTCTGAGGGCGCCTCAGCATCCGGATCATTCTCCTTAGTAACGCGGTCATACGTTTCCCACGCAAGCTTCAAACGCGCGGCCCTATCCGGCTCGGTCGATGAACCCCATAAGTTGTCTGTCAACTTATCAAACAACTCCGGAAGAAGTTGAAATAACTCAGACTGATTTTCAAAGCGAGTTACTGGAATCTGGATGTCGGAAAGAACCAAATACGGGTTCTCAAAAATCCTCCAATCTAAGAGCGCGGCAACAAAATCTTCGTGTTTTCGTTTGCTGACCACAAGCAGAAGTGGTCCAAGATTGGCCGATGACAGACGTCCAATCCCCTTTTGCCCTTGCTTAGAGCGCTTCTCGAGGCCGTCCCGGTCCTTTTCGTCAGACGTCTTTTCGTCAAATTTCGAGTTGGTACCAATTACAAGCCAACGATCTAAAAACTCTTCATAGCTCATGCCATGACCATCGTCGAAGATCGCTGCGACCGGTTCAGGGTCATCAAAAATGTGGAGACTCACATTTCGAGCATATGCATCGTACGCATTTTTCCAGAGTTCTGAAACCGCAGTGGGGCAGTCCGCAATTTGTTCACGCCCCAAATGATCAATTGTTCGCGCTTGGGTGCGAAATGCTTGTGTTTCGATCATTGTAATTCGTCTCTCTGGAACGGCTCTAAGGCGGCGCTGTCAACATTGAAGGCACCCTTGGCGCTATTAATAAGATGCGCTCTGATTTGCTCAATAAGGATTCTGCCTAATTCTACAGGTACAGCGTTGCCGATCTGTCGACCGGCCGCAGTTAAGCCACCCTCGAAGGTAAAATGGTCTGGAAAAGTTTGGATTCTCGCAGCTTGCCTCACGGTGATTCCATGATGCTCTGTCGGATGCACAAATCGCCCCTTCGAAGGGTTGATACACGCGGTAGTCATCGTAGGTGCAGGTTTTGTGGGGTCTATTCGACCATACACGTCTTTATGGCCGTCATGGTCCTTGTGACAGGGCAGAAGCCTTCCAGAGTCTTTCCTGCTGCCGCCGTTGATCGGCGTGTTTCTAAACGCCTGAACCAATTCTGGTCCATGATTCATATGTAGGTTGTTGCAATCGTCACTCGACGCTGGCGCGAACACATGAGCACACGACTTCCATGGTTCGGAACCGCTAAGGTTTCTTTCAGGATCAGAGTGCGTCGGTTTGGGCGGCCAAGCGAACCTCGGAGAAGCTACAACGTCATGTCGAATTCCGAGAATGAAAACACGTTTACGCCGCTGAGGTATACCGTAGTCACGAGCATCCAGAACAGCTGGCGGAAAAACGCGGTAGCCAGCCTTTTCGCCTTCTGCATAAAATCTGTCCAGGTATGGTTTGTGACGGTCCCACAGAATGCCCGGCACATTTTCCATCAAGAAAACGCGTGGCGCGAGAGCCTTCACAAAATCAAAGTAAGCGAGAACCAACTCATTGCGTGGGTCGTTGACGCCTGCATCTAAAATTCGGTGAGTTGAGAATCCCTGACAAGGCGGCCCTCCCAATACTAAGTCGCACGGCCTTCCCTGAAAGTGGCTCTGCGCAACTTCTACTGGGTCATATTCCAAGATACTTTGATCGAGGACGAGTGGATTAGTTTTGCCGAAGGAATTGAAAATGTTATTTTTGTAAGTCTGAACAGCGTACTTGTCGTTCTCAGCCGCCAAACAAACTTCGAAACCCGACTGCACAGCAGCCAGTGAAAAACCGCCCGCCCCGGCGAATAAATCAACCGCTAGCGGTTGCAGCGTATATTGAGAGTGCTTGTTCATTTTACCTGTTTTTGAGAGTTAAAGCACAATCGACCTGCGAACGCCAAGGTTCAATTGGTCTACGAAAGTGATCTCCTGAAATGCCGTCAGTCGGCGGATAGGGGCGATCCAAAAAAGCTTGACCGCACGGCCTCCTCAAGCGGCTTTGGTGTCACGGTGCTAGACAGCAGCTTACAGATTGCCCCTCATCTCTTGGCTGCCAAGTTGGCCAGTTCTACCTCCAAAAACCGCGCCCTAGTCGAAGACGCGAACTCCTGCGTGTACATGGTCAAAGCAGCATGTTCAATTTGGTGACGTACAAACAGAAGTTGTGGGTCGGACATCCAGTCGGAAATAGCCTCGCTCCATATCTCATTGTCGGTTTCATCTGCCAGTTCACCTTCCCTGACTTGTGCCTCCTCGATCAAAGGCCACACATCTTCACCGCCATAATCGTGCACATGATCTGCTAACCGCGCAAAATGATGGGCGGCGACTTGGCCTGAAATTACATCGAAAGCGGCGCATAGCGCATCCGTCAAAAGCCATAGACGGTTTTGAACATCCCATAATTGATCCTCAGGTCGCTCGAACCGATAGGCCTCTGTCGTCAGCTTGATCGGTTTGATCTGGCCATATTTCCAGTCTGGATGCCCATCTTGCCAGCGTAAGATCACCTCATCGCGAATACTTATCACATCAACAATATGGCTCGCGTGTCGGAACTTTGATGCCAGTTCTGCTGCTGCCTGATAGTCATTGACATAGATCTTGCCAAAGTGTGTGCCGTCTCTATTCCGAAATACAATCGATACGTCCGCCATATTGGTCTCCTAAATTATCGTGTGATTTGCCGTTCGCGCAGTCGTTCGAAGCCGCGCTCTAAATCCGCCTCCATCGCCTTGCGTTCGCTGATCAGTTCCAGTCGCCGATCAATTGTTGCGTTTTGTTGATCAATTCGTTCGTTAACGCGCTCTGCCGCATCAAGGCTTCGCTCAAAGCGGTCAATTGCGTCTCGACCTGTGTTTGCCGCTGATTCAGCGCTTCGATCTTTGCCGAAAAATGATCGGACAGCTGCGATTGCTGCCTCGCCAAATCTGCGAATGTTGCGGCCAAGCTCTCGAATTCTTGTAAGAGCGCTTGTTCGATCTGGGTCAGATTGTTCATTGCTCAGTCCTCCAGCTTCACGCAGGGATTGTTGTCGCATCTCCAACCCGTCTCTGCCGTCATGGGCAGTATCAGATAGGTCCCTATCTCGGTCTTCTGCACGGTCACGCTTTTCAGCCTCCACATCGTCCACAGCGTTGGTCCGCTCCAAAACACTGCTGTCGTCATCGCGGTGATCAGCACGCTGATCATGATCATCGTCTTTGGTTTCTGCCTGATCGCGTTCAGATCCTGGCTGATCTCTGTCGTCCGCGTTTTCACCTCGCGCTCGATCGTCGAGAGCTGGTTCGCCAAATCGTGCTTCAACCCATTCACGGCGTCGGTCGATGACTGCCTCAAGTTGTTCACGAGCTGCTCGAGCTCGTTCTGGGTCGCGACCTCGATCTGCTGGCGCTGCTTCTCCACGCTCTGTTGCAGACGTTCGGTTAAGTTCGCTGCTGCGGGTCCAGTCTTGCTCATAGATGCGTCCTTTCAGCCGCCACCGCTCGCCCGTCTCCGGGTTCATTGCGGTGACATAATTCTTGCCCAATCGGGGTGTTTCAAATCCGGCTTCATGCAGGGCAGTCACAAGCGTGTCGCGGTCTGTGACCTGCCCCATGACAACTGCACCTTCGAGATAAGCAGAGATCGTTTCGCGGGTTTCGGTGCGATCCTGCCGCTCCGTCGCCCATTGCAGCGACCGCGACCGTGCGGGATCATCGGGCCGCGCCCAGCCGTGCTCGTAATTGTAGGCGTCTCTCAGCGGTGCGTAGCTCTGCTCCCAACCAGGCGGTGCGATATTGAAGGCCTTGCCGCTGGCCAGCTCCATGCGCGGTGTCAGGAAGTGAAGTTCGATGCGACCACCTGAGGTGTGGCTATGACGCACCCATGTGATGTCATACTGATCAGCACGCAGACCGGCGAAGGCGAGCCGCTCAAAGTCTTTCATGAGCTGGCGTTGCTGCGCCTCAGTCGGCCGATCTTCAGGAGCAAAACTCAGAACGCCGGTGGAATAGGTCCACTTGCGATCCTGGCTGTCGATCAGCGCGCGGGTTTGTTCGATGTCACCGCTCAACACCTCGGGTGCAGCCTCTTCGCGACCTTCGCGTCCGGGATCAACTAAGTAGCTAGCGATGCCGCCACCACTGCCGGTACCGCCGAAAAACTTAATCAGCATCACAGACCTCGTAGAATTCCCGTAGGCGGTAGAGCTCGCGCTCTATTGATATGAGCTGAGACATTAGCGCGGTTGTCTGGACGTAACGCTGATCGCGATTGGCCCAACGCGCGAGCTGATTGAGGTTGTTGCCCAAGCGCGCCAACTGCCGCAGCAGATCTGGATCGACCTGGCGCAGTTGCGGGCGCTGACGGACTTTGACGCCGTCCAGCGCATGACGGGCAAACTCAGAAAAGCTGACGCCCTTTGCCTCGGCTTTGGCGTACCACTCAGCGCGTTGCTCATCGGTGGCTCTCAGCTTCACCCACATGTCAGCACCGCACAACCTTGCTTTGAAGCGATGACGCGACAGACGGCAACGCGCCCAATCTCAATCTGTTTCCAGACCCACATATATCTGGAAACAGATTGAGATTGATCGGCCAGAGGCCGATTGAGGGGATCGAAGGGGAGGCGCAGCCACCCCTCGTCAGCCTTTTGTGAGGCACAGCGCAGCGTGGCCACAAAAGTATGCTGGCCACTGTCTCTAAAGTAAGGGGAACTCAATTGCATTTGTATAATCCTGCCGCCCGCAATTCTTCCTCTGTGACCATCTTAGCGGCCAGCAGCGCGTTCACCTGGTGCTGCGTGATGTGCTGGCACATCGGATGACATTCGGTGACCCATGCAGCGAGGCGGTCCAGCATCTCCGCTTCCTTCGCTTTAGCGGACTTGCGCTCCGCATCAATGGCGTCGAGGTACATGCGCCAGCGCCCGGATTTGAACCAATTGTCGGAAAAGCAGACCTTTGACCGAGTGAAACCCGCACTTTCGGTCGCATAGGCTTGCACTGCCTGCAGCAAGGTTTCCGCATCAACGCCTTCGTCCAATGCTGTCCTGATCCTGCAGAGACACTCCGAATTCGCGCGCAATCTATCCAGCGGATACGCGGCTAATATTCTCTTAGCATCTTCATCCGTCCCCGCCACGCGCTCGCGCGAAGGAGGTTCATTCTTAGGTTCAATGGTAAGGTTCCTGTCCCGTTTTGAGACTACCCCCGTCTCACCCTTGAGACTTTTCCCCCGCTTTTTTGAGACGTTTCCCCCCGTCTCATTTTGAGACGAAACCCCGTTGTGGCCGCTGCCCTCACCCTTCGGGCGGGCGCTCGGACCAAGGGTGATGTCGAGGTGCAATTCATACTGATTGGACTCGCGCCCGCCCTTGCCATCCCCGCGCGCATGTCGCGTGACAAGGCCGTATTCCTCCAAGGTCGTCATGTGCCGAAACAATGTTGCTCGACCCATCTCGCACTCGTCCGCCAATCGCTGGGCGCTTGGATTGCACTGGCCGGTTTCCTTATTGTGAAAATCCGCCAACTGAATCAGCACAATCTTGGCAGCTGGCTTCAACCCTTTAACATTCGCGGCCCAGATCAATGCCATGCCGCTCACGATGCCACCTCGATTCTTAGAGATTGATGGTTTGCCATGTCAGCTAAGAAGTTAAGAACCCGCTTGCTCGGAGCGCTTCCAAACCGACACCCCGACCATGGATCAGCGACATGCCAACTCATTTCTGATCGCCGAGAAGTTGGAAGTCAGCATTATAACCCATTGACGAATAATGCCTGTCAAAGTTGGACAATTTTACGGCAAGCATCTGAATTTGCGGAAATTCCCAGAGTCCTCCTCAGTCCGCCATTTACCACAGTATAAATTTACCCCACAGATAAAAATACCAAGCAAAATCATAGAGTTATATCTTTTTTGCGCACCTGACGCTTGATAGCGACTAGAAGATGGGTCAACATTTTCAACAGATGTAGGCCTTCATATTAACTTTATGAAAATTGAAGATGTGATTTTAACCTCGCATACAGTTTTTGTGACCATTGCTCGCAAGTGGGGTTTGGTCGTTGGTTTAATATAAGTAATTTTTGGATAAGGTACTTCTGTCTTGGGTGTCGTCAAAAAACGCGGGCATTACTATTGGGTCAAACGAGTGCCCAAAAGATACCAAGGTGTCGTCTTTGGAACAGACGGCAAACCAGTGCAGCAAGTGCGGCAAGCGCTCCACACTGACAGCAAGACTTTGGCGCTTAAAAAGGCAACGCAAGTAGAAGCTGCCCGGATAGCAGAATGGGAATCAGCCTTACAAGGTCGCCCGAAGGATGCTCGGATGCATTACCTTGGGGTCATTATTTGTCGGGAAGAGTGTATGGGCTTAGGTTTGCACGACTTTGGTGATGGGCAGTATGGCCCCGACGATTTCAGCTATCCCTCCCCGCGCCCCTTTAACCCTCCCTCCTTTGGGGAGTTTGGGGAGGGGAGGGGAAGGAACGAAAGAAAGGCCCTTGCAGGGCTGGCGGGGATTTATTGAGGGGCGAACGCATTTTGGGGAGGCTTAGGGAGACTTTGGGGAGGGCAAATCCGGGCTTAAGGGAGGGGAATATTTTGTTTTATTATTATAAATCAATATATTATACTTAAATAGAAAATATTAGGGAGGTTAGGGAGACCTATATAACGCACATAAGAAGCGACACACAACGCAGTTTTTAAGAGCACTATAGGGCCACCCTCCCTATGGTCCCTAGTCTCCCTGGGGTGGTCTGAAATCACCAACGAATGTCCAGAAATGACGACACACATAACACCAAACGATCTAACGAACTTTGAGGCTGCACCAATCCGCGATGGCGCGCGGGTGGAGTTCGCCTCACACCGCAAGGGTGGGTCCGCGATCCTTCCCGTCCAACTGACCAGCGAAATACGCAAGGCATGGGCCACAAGGCGCAGATAAGTCCGCATATAAAATCGCGGGTCCTTCTGACCGAATGTCACGTGGGTATATTCGCGCCCCGCTTCTTTGAGCAATTCTTGAAATCTGAAAGGTGTGTTTTTGCATTGGGGTTGTTGATATGGACGAACAAAATCAGAGCGTAGCGCCGGACATGCCTGCCCTTGGCCAAGCATACATCCAGTGCTGTTGAGTACACGAAAATGATGCTCAAAGCCTACGCCAGGCAGCGCGCTGATAGATCTGTCGAATAGCATAGCCAGATGATTGAAGGCGGTGGGGGATGCCTCCACAGCCTTCGTCTTGAAACAACAGTTCTTCGTCTAACCCGGCAACTCTTGCCATGGGTGTGCCTTGTTTGTGCGACAAATGTCTGCAAAGCGGGCTGCAACCGCAGCATTGGGTGTCACAGATGGGCGCAGAAATGGGCCATTTGAGATCGCATAGGCTGTATCATCAAACCTAAGTTGGTTCTGAAAAACTACTGCTTGTTTTGATGCAGAATCCCGCTTCCGCGACAAAGTCCGTCTCCGATGATAGTCAACTTCGAAATCGCCTTTGCCCACGAATGTTGGCATACAGGTGCTTTTTCATTATAGTGTTGGTATTTGAGAGTGTTGTATTGATGGGGGTTGCTATGAAGCAAAGACTTTCATTCGCTTTATTTTTCCATGTTTTCTTTTGCGTTTGGCACCCGGCATTGGCGCAAACCAATCTTACACTTGGTACGACAGGAGACATTCTCGATGCCACATCGCGATTTGCGGAATTGGTCAGTGAACAGGACGAACAGACGACGATAACTACGTTGCCGGACGCAGTCGAAGCGGGCGCGCTGCCAGGTGCTGCCTTGGAAGACATCGTTCAGATCGCGGTCGTGCCGTTGCCTTTTCTCGATCTGCCAGAGGGTGATGCGTTGTTGCAACCGTTCTTGGCTGAAGACGCCGCAGGCATTCGACGGGTGATTAGTTCAGAGGTCGGCGCCTACACACAATACCACCTCGAGCTTCAGGGTTTTCGCGTGCTTGCCTTCTGGCAAATGGGCACGAGCAATTTGACCACAACTACGCCGATCCGCAGCGCCGCGGATCTCGCAGGCCGAAGGGTGGCGTTGTTCTCCAATGATCCGGCTTCCGATACAATGCTGGCTCTGGGGGCCACGCCGAGCTTTCCGGCGGCGTTCGAGGAGGTCGTATCCGGGTTGCAGGCGGGCGCGTTCGACAGCGTCATCGCGCCCCATACCCGGGACAACTTCGCCTTTGGCCTCTACGAACAAGCCTCGTTCACGGTTGACCGTCCATTCAGGTCCGATATCCGAGCTGTCCTAATCTCCATCCAGAGATGGGACGAACTCGACGTCGTCTCTCAAACGGCACTGGTTGATGCGGCCAGGGCCACTGCCTTAGAATGGGACGAACGGGTTCAGGGGGATATTGATACTTTTCGGGAAGCATCTGGTTTTGAAGGGATAGAGCTCATTTCCTGGAACCAAGAAGACATCTCGACTATCCGGAAAGCAGCGGTATCGGTCGCATCCGAGAAATTCGACCAAAACATCGGCGAAGAGCTGATATTATCGGCGTATGAGGCAGCTGAGCCTCAATCGGCTCCTTCGGCTGAGGGCGAACGGCGCCCGGAGAGTGACTTCCCAATTTTTTTTGCAACTGACCGTCAACTGTCGGCGCGTGGAGGGTTGGGCAATCAGTTTTCGGGGCGCCGTGCCGTGGCCGACCTGTCCTTCGGCGAGGCACTTGTCGGATTGCATGCTGGCCGTCGGCTCGATGCTGACCTCGAGGACGTAACCGCAATACTCAGTGTGACGCAGATTGACGACGAGAGTTTCGTCCAGGGTACGCTTGAACAGATAGCAGACAGTGGCTCGCCAGTGGTCATATACCTTCACGGGTACAACAATACATTTGCCAATGCGCTTAGGCGTGGCGCGGTCTTGAACGCCGATCACGCCCCCGATGCCGTGGTGATCGTATATAGCTGGGCAAGTGAAGGTCTGACATTCGCCTATGCCTACGACGAGTCCTCTTCGGAAAGCTCAGCGACATCATTCAAGGATTTCATGTATTTCGTCACACAAAAAGTTCCGCCAGAACGGATCAGCATCGTGGCCCACAGTATGGGCGCGCGTGTCCTACTTCCTTACCTGGAAAGCTTGCAAGACCGGAACCTCAATCCCCAGGGCAATCAATTTGCCAACTTGGTCTTCGCAGCATCGGATGTATCCCAAGACCGGTTTCTGAGCGTCGAAGAACGGCCGCGGGTTCGCCCAGTCCAGCCCCTTTCGGCCTATGCCGAAGAGGTTACTGTCTATGTTTCGCAGCACGATAGGGCGCTCAAATTTTCGTTTTTTGTTCACCAGGATGAAAGGCTGGGACGTGCGACACCCAATGACATGATCAACGATCCCGACATCACGGCCATTGACGCCGCCGATATCGACCCAAGACGAATCTACCATGACGTCACATTCATCAATCGCCATTCCTATGTCTTCGATAAACCCGAGGGCGTTCAGGACCTTGCAGAGACGCTTGCAAGAGTGGCTCCGCCACGCGGAGGTCAGGAATGGCGGCGGGTGGGTACGCGTGACTATCTCGGCCTAAAGAAATTTTAAAGCGTTTCCGGTTTGCGCAGAAGCACATCCCGTCTGACGCAGTCTAATCGTGACTAAACCGCTAACCTAAAGTGCAGCTTACTCCATAAAAGCGTTCATGAAGTGTTCTCTTGATGGTCAGACGAACTAAACCTCAAAAGAAAACTGACGAGGCGGCTTTCCTAGTCCGCATCCGATTTGCGATCCCACCACGAGGGTTTGGCATGCGCCTCGATGATTTTCACCGTTGGCTTAGAACCGAGATTGGCTGCGGAGAATATGCCGTCCATTCGTCGCCAGCGCTTGCGATGGATGCGATCGGGTCTACAGCGGCCACTACCGGACACAACTCTACAAGTTGTCGCAAGGGGCCTGTGGGAGGATGGGGGCTGAGTGCTCAAAATTGCGGAACTGATAAGCCCACGCATCCAAGTAACAAGTCAATTGGAAATACGTGCCCAAAAGTAGCCGCCTCCAGCGGTCACGTCTTTTACCTCCCTGATTGCAACACGCTGACCGACTGTAACTCCACCAACTCTCCTTGCATTCTCCCACTTTCCATCTGCGCCTTGTTGAATGTGATTGGACCGAATATTTACATCGGACGTCGCAATGATTGTTTCTCCGACAATCGGCAGCGCTCCAGACCAGCGAAAATGCTGAGTTGCCCAGTTGTTGGACGATGTTGGACGTCCAAGATAAACCCAGTTTCCTGATCCATTGTGCAGGATATTCTGTGTTTCGTTGGGATTCTCGATAATTCCCGGGCTTCCAGCCACCCAATCCACCGAGCCGCATCCAGGCAATCCATTTCCACCTGCAACGCCTTTACAACTGTATACGAACTCCCTCGATGTTAGATCACCTACACATCTTTCGAATGCGTTGCTGCCGTCCTTTTCAAAGACGACAATTAGAATTGCGTCCACCCAACTGCGCCCCTGACCGGCCTTCAGTTTATGAACGAAGTTGTAGTTGTCGACACCATCTTCAGATACTCGAAAGGAAAAAGTTGGTGAGTATTTTCCATTCGCCGGAGCGAGAGATGTCATATTTACCCGGGCATTGCAGACGTGGTAACCGGGCGGTGGATCAATTCGCATCGTGTACTCTTCTCCTTGGTGGCTCAAACTGACACCCAAGCCGAGGCTGTCTGCGGTGCGCATGGTTTCAACAATTGCTCCGGGTGGTATCCCCACGTAGCTACCGATTGCTTCTATCGCGCCCCTGCATTCATCACTGGTGTACATGCATTGTCGCGCAACCTGTCTGAAGTTCCAGGGCTGCTGAACCGGGTTGATATGTAACGCTGTTGTTGTTGTCTCGGGACGTTCCTGTGCCGAGGCAAAAGGCGTCGATTGCCCCAAAACATTAAAGCAGCAGACGGCTACCATCAAAGGTTTCATCATTGTATGTTCTCCTTGATATCAATTTCGAACTTTTTCGTTTCGGATTTCTTAGGGCTTCAACGCTTCAAGTATTGAGCGAGTTTAGCAGTTTGCTCTTCCTGGCATGGCCATGTTGAACGAGGTTGAGAGTTCGATAAGGGCGACTGAAATTAGATCCGTTAAGTTGACACGATGCGCTTCATAGCCACCCTCTGAAGTGACAGAGGCGACTTTTACCTGCCGCATTGGGCCAAGAACTGAATAGCCCCTAGTTTCCTAGACACCTTCTTGGTTCACATTTAGCTGTCTGTTTTCGAATTCGACGGGCGACAGCA